>OLSH01000008.1_pt1 | contig 289317 bp, 271 predicted proteins | sample 1643221 | NCBI WGS metagenome assembly OLSH01 (sample SAMEA3136681, study PRJEB25190) | human gut metagenome | biome: human gut; feature: human-associated habitat; material: faeces | place: Austria | collected 2013 | reverse complement strand
GACTCAGCCAAAAACCATTGAAAATAAGGCTATTTTCCTCAAAACGAACAGTTTTTAACATTAATATTGTCTTTGTAGGAAAGATACAAACCCTTTACAACTTTAAGGATTAAAAAAAGCCCTGCGGAAGAACTAATCTTCAGCAAGGCTATTGTTATTTTCTCAATTTGTACGACGAAAAGTCTTTTCGCGGATTATGGTGTATTGAGCTGATTGTTGATGAGGTTCACCACTTTTACGCTATCAAAGACACCCGTATCTTCAAGCACATAAGTGCCAATCCCACCATCAGCCGCACGTTGACTTCTTTCAAAGTGCAATTGCACACCATACTGGAGATTGAGTCGTTTAAAGTGGCGACGCAATGTTTGCTTTGAGCAACCCGTCTGCTTTTCTAACATCTGCAAAGAAGGATTCTTCAGTGTCAGAAGGTAGTACAACACAACTAAGATCACTTCAGATTTCGTGGCCTTCATGCTCTACCCTCCTTATGCCTTCTTAGGTTTAGTACCAGATTTATCCAGAATGACGGTCTCATAGACCTTTACGTCACTCCAAGCCACTTCGTAGACCTTCCCTTCAAATTCCACAACCGCTTTGGTGCGATCCTTGGGCACAATATTGGGAACTACTTGAGCACCACGAGTCACTTTGCCCTTATTGAGCGAGGGATGGGAGAATTCACAAAGAATCTTGAAATTGGTCCCAGGAAACTCGTACTGTTCAAACCCTTTTTGACGACGCAAATCAGAAGCGTTTGTCACGGTAAGCGGAACATCCTTAAGAGGAATTGCTTTAGCCACAGGTTTTTTAACTGGAAGGCTTAACCCTTCCACAATGGCACGCGTAATCGTCAACCCACGAGAAACCACTTGTTCTAATTTCTGCGTGATTTTTTCAGGAGCGTCGCTTCCTTTATAAAGCTTAGCGAGCGCTTCAATCGCTACAGTGTCGGTTAACAGTTTCTGAGAAATCCAGCCTTGAACAACTTCTGGGAGTGCACCTACGGAAATCACTCGGTAAACATAACGAGTCGACTTCCCAGTTTTTTGCGCAGCAACCTCTGCTGTCCACTTTTCCTTTTCCATCAACTTGCAATACGCTAAGCCAATTTCAAGCGGCCCCATATCCTCACGCTGTAAGTTCTCAATTAATTGAGAAACGGTGATTTCAGAAGAGGTTTTGATATTGTCCTGGACAATAGCTTTGATCGTGGCAAAGCCCAAAGAGCGAACAGCACGCAAGCGACGCTCACCAGTAATTAAGGTGTAGCGTGTTCCCGCGCGACGAACAGTGATTGGCGAAATCTGCCCATGTTCTTTAATAGAAGCTGCGAGCTCTTTAATGCTTTCTTCGTCAAAAACGGTACGAATTTGTGGCTCAACATCAATCTGGTCGACGATGATGTCAAGAAGCCCAGTATCAGCCGCACTAGCAGTTGGCGTTGTGTTATTGACTTTTTCGGCTTTAGCCTTAATGGCCGCGAAATCGAGATTATTGCGTGGGGGTTGTTTAGTGATAGCCATGGATTATTCAACCTTCAAGCCCAGTTTTTCATAAATGGCTCGGAATGCGATGTCAATTTCTTGAGCAGCGCGATAAGCACTTGGAACTTCCCAGATAGGAATACCGTAAGTGTTGGCTCGGTCAAGTGGTGTGCGATGTTTAATGACGGTGGGTAATAAAACCCCTTCCATTTGAGCTTGCATTTCAGCGAGTGTTGCTACATGAGATGTAGAACGATCAAATGCATTAATTAGAGCACCCACTAATTGAAGATCAGGGTTATAGGTGTGCTTAATGTCATTGATGGTATCAATTAAACCGGACAATCCATCAACAGCGAAACCACACAAACGAATAGGACAGCAAACATGCGTCGACATCACGAGGGCAGAGCGCAACTTCAAACCTAAGTTTGGTGGGCAATCAACCAAAATGACGTCATACTGATCTCGCAACATTTTGAGTTGATCGCGAGGTACGGTGACGTATTCATCTGGAAGGCCTTCAAGGGCATAACTCAAACGACTATTACTTTCTGTCGGTAAAAGATCAATGCCTCGAGAAGTGTGAGTAGGAATAAGTTCTTTGCAGTCAACATCAAATAGTGACGTTGCCTCGGTACCTGTAATAGGTTCCCCACGAAGAAGCACTGTACTCCCGTTGCCTTGAGCATCCATGTCGACATAGAGCACTCGTTGGCCATGTTTAATAGCTAAGTCAAACGCAAATTGGGTGGCGATGGTTGTTTTGCCCACCCCACCCTTCTGGTTTGCAATCGACATGACGATGGCTGACATTCTTTGATTTCCTCAGTCCTGAGCTTAGATAAGAATCATTATGCCTATGATTAGATCAGTTTTCAACTCTTAGAGGGAAAACTTACCTAATCAGAAAATGGTATATATCTCAAGGACTTAGCAAAGTAAAATTTTATAAGTCTTTGAAAAACAAGAGGTTTTTCTATTCTTCTAAGGGATATCTCTAAGTAGATACTCTTTCAAAAAAAGAATAAAAGGATAGTATCAAGTGAGTATCAGAAAAGGAATAGCTTTTATTGGAGTCGAGCGCTTGATTAATCGCTTAGACTTGCTAGCAGCAAAAGAAGTGATGCGCGCAAAAGAATTTACCGGATAATCGTTGAATAAAAAAGAAGAGACGGAAAAAGTAGAAGAAGAGAAAAGTTTCTAAGAAGAAGGTACGTTTCTTTTGAGAAGTTTCTTCGGAAAGGAGATTTCAAAAATTGAGAAGAATGAATTTTCAAAGATTAGAGTTCTTGAAAAATTGAAGATGGGGTTCCTGAAAAAAATATGTGGGCGAAATGAAGAGTATGGTGGTTGAAAAAAAAATTAGAGAAGATGGTTACTCAGAAAAAGTGGTGTTTCGAGAAGAGGATTTTGAAAGAGGAAAAGGAGGTTAGGGAAAGATGCAAAAATGACAGAGATATACCACCTGTCAAAGGGGTGAAATTTTCAAGAAAAAGCCCTCTTTTACGTGTATTAAGTATATTAAGTGTATTATAGGCGTGCTCAAATTCTCAGCAATTTAACTCTTAACTCGTTGATTTTGCTAGTTTTTGCCCTGTGGATAACCTGTGAACAAATCAAAAAAAGTGCACGTAAAGTACAGAGATTTGCACGTAAAGTACAGGGAAGTGCATGTAAAGTACAGGCTATCCCATTAAAGTTATCCACATCAGCCTGTTACAAAAAGTCACAACCAATTTAATTTACTACTCTAAGAGAAGAAAGACTTCATGTGAATAACTTTTTTTAAGAAATCAACGCTTTTTCTAAATTTTAGAAAGTCTTTGTTTTATTTGACTTTTTTCTTTTAAAAGTGCATGGAAAGTACATTGCTGAAACAAAAAGAAACTCAAAACTAAAGCCAATTTTGGACACTTTTTGACCCTTTTGACGATTTTTGGGGGTCAAAAATGAGAGGGGGGTGTGTACTTTATGTGCAAAATTGACCCCTACTCTGAAGATCTCTTATGAGGGTCAATTTTAGCTGATGGAAGTTTTTAGTTGAGTTATTTTAGAAGAGAAAATTTGCTTTTGCACATGTGCAAAAAAAGCGAGCTGTTCAACAACTCGCTTGAAAGAAGCTCTTTGAAAAGAGGAAATTAGAAATCTTCGTTGGCGGCGACTTTTTGACGAATCATCTCTGTCGTGAGCAACGTATCGTAGAATTCCTGGAAGCCTGCATAAAGGAGACTGGCTCGTGCAATATTGGCTGCCAGTTGATGTTTTCTAAAGAAAACAACCTCAGTATCTTTGAGGCGGTGAGCATTGGTGAGCGCGATTTCAAAGAATCCAAAATCGACTTCCGCAATCGCTTTAATCAGATCTTGTTTAAAGTTGCGCATTAAACGCGTGTTGCCCATTAACATCGACAAATTGGAGAGTGATGTTTTCCAGTAGAACATATCCATCTTTCGACCATTAATGAGCTTCACTTGAGGTACTGGGACCTGGTATTCCTCAATCTTGTGCCCTTCCATGCCGACTTCCGCAAACTTGAGATCTACGCGCGGGATGCCAAGGTAGCGGCGGGCCACCAAATACACAGCCTTGGCAAAAGGAGCCAAATCAAAGTATTCCACTGGAATCGTGAGCACATTCAAAGAAACCACATCTCGCACCAACCAGTCAGCTAAACGCAAGCGGACGACCGCCATGGGGTTTACTTGCTCGTTAATCGTGGCCATGCTCATAGACGTATCTAAGAATCCAGGCGCAGTTTGTTCAAATTTCACGCGTTTCCCATTGACTTCGCGTTCGGCAGAAATCGTAATGGTTGTCGTGCTGAGGCGCTGAAGCGCAGCAAGGAAGGCTTGCTGCTGCTTGCCACCATAGGCCTTTTTGATTGCACGGAAGTAATCTTTGACAGAAAAAACGATGTCGGAATGGTACTTGAGCATATCCGGCGTAATGGAATTGCCCTTTTCTTTAATGCGAGCAGCAATCTGCGACATTGCGTAAATCAAGATGTCAGCATCGTTATAAGTCGGAATGCCGTGGTTTGAAGGGGAAAGCGTGACAACGTAGCGCCCGCAGTCAATGACGCGCGGCATTGTTTCTTTTTTAGGACGGAAAGCAAACAGAGGATGGCTCATCATCGTGAGCGAATCCTTAAACGATGGTGTATTAACTTCCCCTAATGTGACCATGGAGTTACGCCAATCTTCGACTTGACGACGCTCTTCCTCAGTTTCTACTACAGGCTCAACGACAAAGGGCACAAGTTCAGTGCCTTTCTTGGATCCCTTTTTATGAACAGGATCTACGTTAACGATGAAGGGAATATTCTCTTCGATCTCGGTATTAGTTTTGGCCATAGTTTCCCAAAGTTTAGTTAGCCGTCGTCTCGCCTATTTTTGGTCAAACGATCCGACGATCGAGAGTGTTTGGAGTAAAGATTAATTTTACTCTATATGGGAAGGGTTTTCTTCAAAATAAATAATATCCCATAGCGAGGAGATTTTTACTTCCTCAAAGAACAAGCTTTCCCTCTTTTGCACATGTGCAAAAAGCGAGTCTTTTAAGATCGAGAAGAGTAGAAAAAGAAAAAGCAATTTATATAACATTTTGAAATATAAGGAAATTTTATATTTTTTAGAAAAATAGAGAAGAAAAAGTGCACGTAAAGTACATCCCCTTTAGCCCCCCGATTCTTCAAAAGTGCACATGTGCACTTTTGCTAAAAAGAGGAGCGCAGAAGGATAAATTTTGAGGATGAATTTCTCGGAAAGTTTTATACAAAATGGAGAAACGGAGGGACTTTCATCTATCAACGCTCCTCTTTTCCCGGTTCTAGATTTGTGTTTTGCACATGTGCAATCTATCGTATTTCAGAGAAATTTTTGCTATTTAGAGGTAAGGAAAATTGGATAAAGGTGGAAAATTTTTCCGAATTTAGCCTTGTTTTTTCAGGGTACAAATGTGCAATTCTTGTATTTTTCTAAATTGAGGATGAAGGAAAAAATGATTTCTCATCATGGAAAAACTCCTTTTTGCACATGTGCAAAATAGAAAGAACAAGGTGATTTTGCTTTTGAATGACTCGATGTAGAGATGTGCATTTGTGGGAAAAAATCCCCTACTCATCCTTCAATATATAGACGTGAGCGGTGAGGGAAAAACATGAAAGTTAGAGAACGAAAGGGATAATTGCACATGTGCAATGCGTGTGTTTCAGACAAATTTTCTCTTGGAAAATAGAAAAGAAATTGAGAAAAAGTAGGGAGACAGAATGAAGAAATGCTCGCCAAAATGCATGTAAAGTACATGGCAAAAAATACTTTCTGAGCCTTATTTTTTTCATGTGCACATGTGCAAACTTGAGGAAAAAAACTCAGAAAAAACACAAAAAGTGCACGTAAAGTACATCACTAATCTTTATTTTTTATAACTAATTTAGTGTTGTGCACATGTGCATTTTTCTGAAAAATAGAACTTCTTTTTCTTCATAGAGCAGCAAAAAGAAGAATATTTCTGTCCCCGTTTCACTCTTCATGAGCAAAATTGCACATGTTCAAAAGATAGAAAAAGAGGTAAAGCAGCTCATCAGTTTGCGCAAAAAATGCATGTAAAGTACATGGCTAATTTGTCTTTTTTTCCCTTATGTATGAAGTGCGCGCGTGCAATTTTTTTTAAGGATTAAAGATTTTTCATCTCATTTAATGCCCAGAATAGATGGTGCATGAAAAGAAAAATTTGTGAGGGATTCATTTTTGCACATGTGCAAAAACCTCTGTTTAGGGAAGAAGAAGTCTCTTTATTGTCCAAAAAGATATGCTTAATTTTTGAGTATGTAAATTTCATATTGCGCAATGCATATGTTTGTTTTTCAAGGGATAGCGCCCTCTTCTATTTAAAAATGCATGGAAAGTACATTTTCAAAAATTGAATAATTTGAAGATTAAGTGCACATGTGCACAAAGGATGTGGATAGGAGAAGTCAGGGACCACTTTGAGCAGTCAGATTCCTAATAGAGAATTCTTTTTTGTTATAGCGTATCTAGGAGTTCCATGGTTAAAAAACTTTCTACCAAAAAACAATTGCACATGTGCAAAAAAAAATGAAAAAAAGTGAGAGAGGCCACTGAGATAGGAAAAAGTAAAGTCAAAAAGGGATCTGAGTTGCTGTGATCTCTTCTCAAAACTCAAATTCAAAAGTTCTTTTTAAGAAAGAAATTGCACATGTGCAAAAACATTAGCAGAAAAAATGGGAAAGAGAGGAAGGTCAAAAAAGTCTATTTTCCTTGAAATATCAAGGGTAGAGAAACAATTGCACGTAAAATACATGGCTTTTGGATTTTTGAAATTCCCAAGAAAAAATTCCTTGTTAAAAACTGCACATGTGCATTTTTTCCGTTTATCTAAAAAAGTGCACGTAAAGTACATAGCAAACAGAGAGGTATTTCTGTTGAGAATAGGGGGTCAAAAATTGCAAAATGAGAAGTTGCACATGTGCAAAAGGCATCAAAAATGCACGTAAAGTACATACCCTATTTCTTCTTTTATTGGTCTATCTGTTCATTTGTGCACATGTGCATTTTTGCTCTCTGTTTCTAGAAGAAAAGAAGAAAAGCAAAAGATAGAGTTTCATAAAAATCAATAAAGAGAAGGGATTGAGAAGAAATTCGAGTTTGACCGAAGGTAGGGATAGTAGGTCTATTTGACTGAAGAAAGAAAGTTTTAAGGGAAGTTTCGTATTTGCGGAGTCTTGGTGTGCTATCTAAAAAAGGCTTCTTTGAGAACAAAAAGAAAGCTTTTTTGGGGAAGGTTGATATGGTCAATTTTGAGGGGTCAAAAATAAAAAGTAAGAAAGAGGGGAGGGGTTAAAAATGATCAATTCTCAAAATTGCACATGTGCAAAAAGGGAATTTCCTCTGGACTGCATTTGCGTCATAATAGAAAAGACCAACTGCTTTCTTTTTTCGCTATGAATATCATTTTAATTGTATTGCATCCTTTTCTTCTCATCTTGCTTGGATGGTGGCTTCGTTATCGAGCCTACTTTTCTAAATCTTGGTGGGATGGTTGCGAAAAACTCGTCTACTATGTCCTTTTTCCACCAATGCTTTTTAATAGCGTGGCATCAGCATTTTTGACTTTAACGAGTGCGAGTCGATTTTTGCTTTGTGGAGTAGGGAGCATGATGGTGGGTGTTTTTCTTGCTTACCTCGTTTCTAAATTCTTTCCTCAAGACGCAAGAACGGATGCTTCGGTTCGACAATGTGGCTACCGGTTTAATTCTTATATTGGTTTTGCTTTAGTGGCATCGTTATATGCAGATTTTGGAACGGCTCTCTATGTTCTTTTGTTAGGTGTATGGGTGCCGATATCTAACGCTTTTGCAGTAGCAGACCTTTCTCAAGCAGCCAGGGCCAAAAACCAAACATTTTTTGCTCTTCTCAAAACAATCGTGACGAATCCACTCATCATGGCCACTCTTTTGGGACTTTGTTTTAATACGATGGGCTGGACATTGCCGACTTTAATCAGCGGTTTATTTAAGAGTTTAGGATCTGCTTCACTAGTTTTGGCACTTTTAGCAATTGGAGCAGGGATGGAAAAGCTTTCAATTTCCTTGTACGGAAAATTGCTTTCTGCTGCGACAATTGAACGCCTTCTTGCTGTACCGTTGGTTTCTGTACTGATCGGAATGATGGCTGGTTTGAATTCAGTGGAGTTAGGCGCATTGCTTTGCTTCACAGCGCTGCCTACGGCTAACTCTTGCTATATATTAGCGGTCCGTATGGGCGGAAATGGCCCTATCGTGGCAGATTTGACGACTTTGCAAACGGTAGTTTCGTTAATCACTTTGCCTTTTTGGTCAATGTTAGTTCAATATTTCTAGTGCAATTTTGCACATGTGCAAAAATTAGCTTTTGATTTTTCTATCCTCTTCTATGGTCAGAATTTATCTGACCATTTTTTTATAAAGCGTGGCGAAGAAAAACGAAGGAACAAGGAGAAAAGAAATTGGGAACATAAAAAAAATAAGAGGGGCGCGTGTCGAAAAAATTTTTAGATCTCCAAAATCAGTTTGGCATTCTCATGGATTTTCTTTCAAAAAATTTTGATACACAGTAAACCTTTCTACCGTTGAAAAAAATCATCAAGAAAGATTAAGAGACGAAAGTTGAGAAAAGAGATGAGGAAAAGTGTTTGCACATGTGCAAAAAATGGATTGGAAAGGGTGGGGAGGAAGCGGTTTCTACGTGATTCAGCAGAAATAACTTTCCTCACAATCCGGTGCTTCGCAAGACCTTCTTCCGATATAGAGTAGCGAGATCCTTTCTTTAGTCTCGGATGCATATGAAAGGCCTTGGCGGTTTCTCTAAGGAAAGTAAGGTCTGTTTGGAGAGAATAGAAACTGTTGAGAAGTAGAGAAATTTTTTAGAAGAGAACATTTCAATGATTATAGATAATTTTGTATTACACAAATAAATTTAATGAGAAAAGAACTCAATTGCATAGTATGAGATTCTCAAAAAACACTACGTTGCAGTCGGATAAGAAGATAAATACCTGAAATTCCTTCTCTAAGAGGGAATTCAACGAATTTTGGTAGAGATTTTTACCTAGTTTCATTGAGAAACAGCATTGCAAGGTCTGAAAAATAGAAGTTTGTGTTGCCAGAATTCAGTGCTGCTTTTTGATGGAGTACCCAAGAAAAATTGACGTATAAGCAGAAAAAAGCAAACTTTTTTGTATAGTTCTAGATAAGAAGAAAGAAGAAAGAAGAAAAAGTGGAATTTTCGAGATAACTTAGGGAAAACCCTCTTTTTAAAAGGAGAGATACTACCATACCATAAGGGGTTGATGTGGGATTTAAATAAAAGCTATAACAAAATCGTTTTTAATAGAAAATAAGCAAAACCAAGGGAAAACACCTATAGAGTCTAAAAAATAATGAGAATTATTCCTATTCTTAAAATTGTAACAGATAAAAAGTGCATTTTTTGTGTACCTTTTATCTTTTTTAGTCCTAAAAATGAGAATTTCATTAGAGAGGCTAGCGAAATTAGCAAGATGACTAGGGGGGTGGGGTATAGGGTCGGTATTCTTTTTTGGAATACCGATTTCTTTGACCTACTCCTTTGGTCTAATTTTTGGTATCCTCTGAGGGCAATATCTAATCCCTTTAGACAGGTGTGTTTAGCCCCTTAGATCACTGTAAGAACACGCTTGAAATCTCCAAACTATGGGCGTGGCTAGTATGCAATGCCATAGAAGCTCTTCGAAACAGAAACACTATAAGCGAAGCTTTTGGTTTCGTAGAAAACCCCACTCATTTTCAGGAGGATCCCCATGGAAGTTTCTCGTAGAAGTTTCCTTAAGCGTGGATTGTTACTTGGAAGCGGCACGATGCTTTCTGGCGTCGCAGGCACAGCCATGACTGCTCCAACTAAGAAAACCCCTTATAAGTTACGTGACGTTCAGGAAACACTGAACATCTGTTGTTATTGCGCAGGTGGCTGCGGCTTGATTTGCTCTTCACGTGGTGGCGAGTTGATCAACCTTGAAGGCGACCCAGAACATCCTGTCAACCTTGGTGGTCTTTGCCCGAAGGGCGCCGCCATGTGGGGCCTTCGCAATATCGTGACGAAAGAACGTCAGTCTCAGAATCACCCTGCACGCGTGTTGCATCCGATGGTGCGCCGTCCTGGTTCCAAGGAATGGACGCAGTTGACCTGGGAACAGGCCATCGATGAAATTGCTCGTCGCGTCAAGAAGACCCGTGATACCACCTTCATTGAAAAAGAAGATGGCATAACGGTTAACCGTTGCGAAGGTATCGCCTCTTTCGGTGCTGCTCAGTTGAACACCGAAGAAGCTTGGATGGTCCAGAAGTTCATCCGCAACTTGGGCGTTATCGCTATCGATAACCAGGCCCGTGTTTGCCACTCCTCCACGGTGCCGGCTCTTGCTCGTACCTTCGGTCGTGGCTCCATGACCGGTCACTGGTGTGACTTGGCCAACGCCGACGTGCTCCTCTCGATCGGTTCTAACAACGTGGAAAACCATCCGCTTTCGTCCCGTTGGGTCGAACGTGCCCAGGATAAGGGTGCTAAGTGGATCGTGGTTGACCCGCGTTACTCCCGCTCTGCTGCTCGTGCCGACTACTACGGCCGTATCCGTCCGGGTACCGACATCGCCTTCTACGGCGGTTTGATCAAGTACATCTTGGACAACGAGCTCTATCAGCGCGAATACATCATCCATTACACCAACGCCGCTTGCTTGATCAAGCCGGGCTATGGTTTCGATCCGAAGACGGGTACGTTCTCTGGTTGGAATCCTGAAACCCAGAAGTATGACAATGAAGCTTGGGGCTATGACGTAGACCATAAGGAAATTTGGGATACCTCTGAAACTGGTCCTTACTCTTGGGTCAAAAAGCCGGGTACGCCAAAATTCAAGACCCCTGATTTGAAGGTCTTGAAGCGCGACGAAACCTTGCAGGATCCGCACTGCGTCTTGAATGTCATGAAGCGCCACTATGCTCGTTACACGCCTGAAATGGTGAGCAAGGTAACGGGGATGGACATGGAAGTCATGCTCAAGATCTGGGAAGTGTATGCAGCTTCTGGTCGTCCCGACCGCGCTGGTGCTTTGCTCTATGCATTGGGTCAGACCCAGCATACCTACGGCTGCCAGAACTGCCGTGCTATGTGTATGGTTCAGTTGCTCTTGGGTAACATCGGTGTTTCCGGCGGTGGTTTGAACGCTTTGCGTGGCGAACCGAACGTTCAGGGTTCTACCGACATTGCTGCTAACACGCCTGACATGGCTGGCTACCTCGCTTGGCCGCATGGTAAGACGCATCCGACCTTGGCTGATTACCTCTCCAAGGAAACCTATGCAGCTGGTTACTACAGCAACAAGCCGAAGTTCCTCGTGAGCTTGCTCCGTGAATGGTTCGGTGCCAATGCTACGGTCGACAACGACTACTGCTATGACTTGTTGCCGAAGTGCTCGCCGAAGCTTGACTTTGGTAACTACTCCTCGTTGATGACCTTTAACCACATGCGCGACAACCGCATTAAAGGTTACTTCTGCTGGGGTATGAACCCTGCCTCCTCTACGGCTAATGCTAAGCATGCTCGTAAGGCTATGGCTAACCTCGATTGGCTCGTTGTGGCTGACTGGTTCTTGACGGAAACCTCCACCTTCTGGCGTGCTCCTGACATGAAGCCTGAAGATGTGAAGACGGAAGTCTACTTCTTGCCTGCCGCTTTGATCTTTGAAAAGGTCGGCTCGATCCTTAACTCCGGTCGTTGGATGCAGTGGCGTCAGAAGGCTGTTGAACCGCTCGGTGAAGCAATCTCTGACTTTGAAATCATCATGAAGCTCCAGAAGCGCCTCGTTGAACTCTACAAGGAAGAAGGCGGTCCTGGTGCGGAAACGATCTTGAAGGCTAACTTCGATTATCACATCGATGGCAAGCCTGACCTCCGTGCCGTGGCTTGGGCCATGAACGGTTACGATGTCCGCACTGGTCGCTTGTTGAAGAGCTTCTCTGAACTCCAGGCTGACGGTACTACCGCTTCTGGTATTTGGATTTACGGTGGCTACTACAGCAACAACGAAGCCCGTATGGACCCGATGAAGCAGCCGATGACCCGTCGTGGTAAAGAAGACCCGACTGGCTTGGGCCTCTTCCCGAACTGGTCGTTCGCATGGCCGGACAACCGTCGTATTCTCTACAACCGCGCTTCTTGCGACGCCAAGGGTAAACCTTGGAATCCGAACCGCGTCTTGGTTGAATGGGACGGCACCAAGTGGATCCAAAATGACGTGGGTGACTTCCCGACGGCTCAACCGCCGCAGGATAACGCCTTCTTCATGACCTGGGAACAGAGAGCTCGTTTGTTCTCGTACCTCATGGTCGACGGCCCGTTGCCTGAACACTTTGAACCGCAAGAATCGCCAACGAAAAATATCTTCAATGGCGCCGATAAGAATCCGCTCGCTCGCTTCACGAAGGATCCGTCTGTTCAGCTGGGTGACCCCAAGGAATTCCCGATTGTTTGTACGACGTACTCCTTGACTGAACACTGGCAGACTGGTACGCAGACGCGTAACGTGCCGTGGTTGAACGAATTGATCCCGGGCAACTTCATTGAAATCTCTGAAGAACTTGCTCAAGAAAAGGGTATCAAGAAGGGCGATAAGGTTCATATTTGGAACCGCCGCGGTAGCATCGTTGTTGATGCCATGATCACCATCCGTATGAAGCCGATGATGATTAACGGTGTGAAGACCCACGTAGTTGGTTTGCCCCACCACTTCTCTTGGGAAGGTATGTTTGCCACTGGCGATAACGTGAACGACTTGTCTCCGAACGTTGGCGACCCGAACTCCTTCATTCCTGAGTTCAAGGCATTCTTGGTTAACGTGGAAAAGGCAGCCTAACGGCGGTAAGGAGAAAAAATAATGCGTAATAGCAATGAAGTTGCCATCTTATATGATTCGTCCCATTGCACAGGCTGCAAGGGCTGTCAAGCGGCATGTAAACAATGGAATATGTTGCCGAGTTCGCTCGAATTGAACGGCATCAAATTTAGCGGTACCTATCAGAATCCACCAGATCTTGATGGTGACACCCGTTTGGTGATGACGTTTGACGAAAAGCCTTCTGGCAATAAGTTCCAAGAAATCAACATGGCAATCGGTCGTAACGCCTGCATGCACTGCACGGACGCTGGTTGCGTGAATATCTGTTCCTCTGGCGCACTCTACCATCGTGAAGACGGTGTGGTCGCTTTCGATACGGAAAAGTGCAATGGTTGCACGTACTGCCAAAGCGCCTGCCCGTTCGATGTGCCTCGCTATCGTCCGCTCGACGGCATGATCGACAAGTGCACGCTCTGCTGGGACCGCTTAGAAGAAGGTGGTATTCCGGCTTGCGTGAAGACTTGCCAGCCAGAAGCTTTGAAGTTCGGCAAGCGCGAAGAAATGCTCAAAATTGGGCACGAACGCGTGGCTGCACTTAAGGCTCGCGGTTTCGACAAGGCTGAACTCTACGGCGAAAATGAATGCGACGGCTTGCACGTCCTCCATGTTTGCCAGTACGGTCACGAAGCCTATGGCTTACCGACCGCTCCGAAGGTCGACAACAAGGTTGGTCTCATGAAGACGTTGAAGACGGTCACGGGTATTGGTACCGTGGCTGTGGTGGCCGGTTTGGCTGCCAGCTTCGTGGCTTCGCGTGGTTACTCTCGCAAGCCGACGACGCTCGAAGAGGCCAAGAAGCACTGGACGCCTGAACAGCGCGCCAAGGCTGATGCTGAAGTCAAAGAGCTTCTTGCTAAAGAAGCTGCGAAACAGGAATAAGGAGGCATAGGATGCGTTATATCCAGCGTCATTCCCTGCTTACGCGGGTTACTCACGGTACAGCTGCTATTAGTTGTATTTTGCTTGCCTTGACTGGGGTCTTTGTGTTTGTCCCCACGTTAGGTGGCGATATTATGGGCGGTGAATTCACCAAGGCTATGCGTATGTTGCATCGCATCTTGGCAATTCCCTTTATCTTGGTTCCGTTGTTTGCGCTCTTGCGCTCCCCGGGTGGCTTCTGGCACTTGATCACAGTTGACATCTTTGGGAAGTGGGACGCTGACGACTTCCGCTGGTCGGCCAAGTTCCCGTTCTATCTCTTTGCACCGAAGAAAGTGCATATGCCTCCGCAACACCATGTGAAGGGTGCACAGCGTCTCGCTGACGGCGCCTTGCTCTTTAGCTGCGTGTTCTTAGCACTCTCTGGCATCGTGTTGTGGCTCAACACGGGTCTCCTCCCTGACGGTAGCATGCGTGTTGCCTTCTCGGCCGAAACCCTCTTGATCGCTCACTTGGTGCATGATGTGTTCTTCTTCATCTGTGTGTTCGTCGGATGCGCTCACATCTACTTGGGTGCTGGTATCTGGCAACCGTACCGCGGTACGATTCGCTTGATGTTCGGTGACGGTAAGGTTAGTGAATCTGATGCTGCTTACCACTGGGGCTACTGGGCTAACCAGGAACTCGCTCTCGGTAAGAACGTCACGGTCGAACCGGATCAGAAGTAATCTGTCCTCCTGATAGGCAGTGATAGGTCAAGTCATTGCCTCACGAGCCTCTCTCCAGTCACTCGGCTGGAGAGAGCATCTAGATGGGTGTTAAGACTCCCATCTAAATGCTCAAAAGGCATAGGGCACAGTCGGACGTCGGCATCCTTCGCCCCTGAAGGATTGCAACCGACAGTGAACCTTAACAACAAAAAGGAAAACACCATGCTCAATCGTAAATCCATTGAACGTTCTCTAGCTAAGTATGTGACCTACAAGGACTCTGAAGTTTTAGCTCGTTTGACCGCTTTTGGTCCCATGATTCTTAAAGCGGCGGATTTATCTAAGCAAATGGCCGTGCCAGTTCCGGCAGTCTCTGAAGAAGACTATGAAGCTGCGCGCGAGAGCAAGTTGCATCTTCTCAACAAATATCCAGTGGCAATTGAAGCCGACCGTTTTGTGGGTGTTGCGCAAGAACTCTCGCACGATTTGCTCAAAGCTTTGTCTCTTGAAGGCGAGTTGCTCGATGCTTGTGAAACAGTGGAATGGTCTCTGTTTGCTACGCCAGAGCTTCTTGAGTTGGCTGGTCGTGATCCTCTTACCTATTTTGAAAAAGTCGAAGCCATGATGGGCAACGACGATATTTTTGAATTCTTCATTTTGCCAGTGTTGGGCTACACGGTACGCGTTTTCTTGGACGCTCCTGCCACGGTTTGGAGCCGCGATTTGGCGAACGTCTCTGACGATACGAGCCATCACAACCGCCCGGTGACCTGCCCTGTGTGTGCTTCTGAAGGCGCTATTGCTTCTGTGACGGAAACGACTGCTAACGGTAATCGTAAGAAATTGCACTGCACGTGCTGCGGCGCATCTTGGATCTTTGAACGCATCCGTTGCACGCACTGTGGTAACACGGCTGTGTCTGACTTCCAGTACTTGCATGATGAAGAAGATGATACCCATCGCTTGCATGTTTGCAAGGCTTGTGGCACCGCTACGCCGACGGTTTTTGCTGGCGAAGAGTTGAACTTCAACGCTGACGTTGAACAGATCGTCATGACGGGGTTGGAACTCTATTACGACGAAACGCTCGAAGAAAAGAAAGCCGAATAACGGCGCTGTAGCAAAAGCTACGAAAAAACCAAGCAATCAGCACCCAGGGAGAATGTGATGGGCGTCAATAAAAAATTCGATGGAGTAGCAGAAGTGGACAAAAATGCTAGCAATGGCATGCCTAGTTCTGTACAAATGAATCCTTTTGGCGCTCATCTGGTTGAAGTTCGTCACCTCAACGCTATTGAAGCCGAAGAGGACTGGGTAGCTGAAGAAATTCCAGTGGCACTGGTCTATAACGGTATCTCTCATGCTGTGATGATGACCACCCCTTCGTTGCTCGAAGAGTTTGCTGTAGGCTTTTCCCTTTCTGAGGGGATTGTCCCAGACATGAGCCATATCTATGACATTAACGTCACTCCCGCTTGTAAAGGGATGGAAGTGAATTTAGAGATTTCCTCCGAATGCTTCTGGCATCTGAAAGAGCATCGCCGCTCGATGACCGGACGCACGGGTTGCGGTCTTTGTGGCGTAGAAAGTCTGGACGGCGCGATTCGTAAGAATCACCGAGTGGAACATACACAAACCTTCGATATGCGTTTTTACGAACAGGGTTTGGCTTATCTGGAAAAGGTTGAAGAATTAGGACAACTAACGGGATGTACTCATGCTGCCGTCTGGGTACATCCTGATGGGACCCTCGCAGGAGGCGCTGAAGATGTAGGCCGTCATGTGGCACTCGACAAACTCTTAGGGATGAGAGCGAAGAATCATTGGGAGAATGGAGCACTTTTTGTCAGTTCCCGTGCTTCCTACGAAATGGTTCAGAAGGCTACAACTTGTGGCGTCGAGATTATGTTTGCAGTGTCTGCACCTACCGCTTTGGCGGTTCGTCTTGCAAAAGAGTCTGGGATGACGCTATCTGCTTTTTGTCGACATCAGAAAGCAAATGTCTACGCGCATCCAGAGCGTCTTCTTGGCTTGTAATTTGTCGTCAAGAAGACTTTTACCCGGAATTGGGCTCTCCACCAGTTCCGGCTTTTTCTTTCCTTCTTAAAACTGTTCTAAGAGTGTATGTGTTAATTTATTTATTCCCGATAAGTAGCATTTCCCACAGTACTAAATCAAAGCGTTGTAAAGAGAGAAACGGCCATGTGAGAAGAGGTTAAAATGATCAAGATCTCCCGATAACACCTTCTGCTAACGGAACGCTCTTTTTCTACGCTACAGTTTGCTCATAGTGGATAGTGCAAACGATGCGCAAAGCTTTTTTGATCATGAAGACTGCATTTGACCATTGTGATCAACTGCCTAGTTGCGCGTCCTCTCTCCAACTGTTTCTCTCTAGCAACTTAGCACTGAAACGAGCTTATTTTGTTAGGACAATGAAAAAATGACTCAAGCTTCGATGACACTTCCCCAGAAGATGGCTTTCAATGTCCTTTTGATGGTGAGCCTGTCGCATTTTTTGGATGATTTGGTGCAATCCATCATTCCTGCAGCGTTGCCGCTCCTAAAAGAGCAGTATGCGCTCACTTTTGCACAGGTGGGTTTGATTACGTTGACCGTGCAAGTGACCTCATCCATCTTTCAGCCTATCGTGGGCTTGTCGACCGATAAACGTCCAACGCCTTTTGCCTTACCTATTGGGATGTGCGTGACACTGGTGGGTTTCTTGCTCCTTGCGTCGGCGCCAAACTTTGCTGTGATTTTGGTAGCTTGCGGGATTGCAGGTTTAGGTAGTGCAATCTTCCATCCAGAAGCCTCAAAAGTGACGCAAACGATTGCTGGCCAGCAAAAAGGCTTTGCACAAGCAGTTTTCCAAGTGGGCGGTAACGCGGGCTTTGCTTGCGGTCCGCTTGCAGCAGCGCTGATAGTTCTCCCGAATGGCCAATCAAGCATTGCCTGGTTTGCACTTTTTGCGCTCCTTGCAGTCGCCCTTTTGAGTAAAGTAGCGCTTGCGATGCGCAATAATGCCGCGATGAAGGGCGCTTCTAAACCGAAGGCGGCTGTTTCTCAACATGGTGCTAACCTCAATTTGAAGTTCATCTTTACGTTGCTCTTTATTTTGATGTTCTCCAAACAGGTCTACATTTCTTCGCTCTCAAACTACTTGACCTTCTACACGATCGAGAAGTTTGGTCTCTCGATGGCGAATGCCCAGTACGTGCTTTTTGCCTTTTTAGCAGCGAGCGCAGCAGGGACGCTTTTAGGCGGCCCAATTGGGGACCGTTGGGGACGCCGTACGGTGATTCTATGGTCGATTTTGGGTGCGGCGCCTTTTGCGTTGCTGCTTCCCTGGGTACCTCTTGCTGGCGTGATTTTGCTCGCCATTCTTGTGGGCTTTGTGATTTCTTCGGCTTTCTCTGCCATTTTGGTGTTTGCGCTTGAACTTGCACCAGCAAGAACAGGGATGATCGCAGGGATCTTCTTCGGGTTTACGTTTGGGCTGAGCGGGATTGCCTCTGCGGTCTTTGGCGTGATGGCTGACCACATTGGACTAGATATTGTTTTCCACATCGTGGCATTCCTACCACTCCTTGGGATTGTGGCCTTTGCTTTGCCAAAGAAAGCAGAAGTTGCTTAAGCTGCATATTCAACTTCTAAGAGAAGAGGGTGTCATGAAGGCATCCTTTTTTCGTCTGGCATACGCTAACACTGGAAGAGGTGAGCAAAGCTGAGTATGATTAAATTCACAAGCCTATCTCTGGAGTTCTCATGGTGTCTCTTTCCACTTTCTGCACAGAACAAGTACGCCGACTGGCATACTTCGCACATGCTGTGCGGAGCACTATGGTGGCAGTGTTACTTCTAGGGTTGGCGAGTGCCAGTATCAGTGCACCGAGCCTCACTTCTCACGACGCAGCGATGCCTTCCCCTGAAGTCATTTCTGGCGCAACGATTTCTGCAATGCGGGCGCAAAGCGCGCCAGCGCCAACCAAAGCTCCTACGATTGATGCGATTTCTTCTGCGCAAGGCGGAAAACACGCCTTGGTTCTTGCAGTGCCTGATACGTACTTGATGAGTTTTGATGGTGGAAGGCTTGATACCTATATCGCTAATTTGAATCGTGCACTGCGTGATAGTCGCAGTGACTACTATGTCACCGTAGTGCCCTTCCAGGCAACAGATGCTAGTAGCCAGTTAGCGCTTTTAAAGCCCGATTTTGTGTTCGCGCAGTCTTCCCTCATTATTTCGGTGGCTGGCAAAGAGGGGACACCTGCTTATAGCGTCGCAACTCGAAAAGTTCCTGAAGCCAAAGACGCATCCCAATCGGTGGGCGGTCTCATTCTTGTACCAGCAAACCGCAAAGATATTCAAAAGCTGGAAGACCTCAAAGGTAAAGAGGTTGTGACCACTATGCCTTTAGCGGCTGGATGGTTAGCTGTCTTAGGGGAAGTTGCAAAGCTCAACGAAGACCCAGAGCATTTCTTTAAGAAAACGCGCTTCCTTAATATGGCGCTACCTAACGTTTTTTCAGCCCTTGCCTCTGGGCACACCGACTCGGCAGTGCTAGAAACTTGCACGATTGAGCGCCTCGCTAGAGAGCGTTTGATCGCTTTTGAGGACTTTCGCGTTTTGAATGATCAGAGAGATGGGAAACTCAACTGCGCTCGTTCTACGGGACTCTATCCTGACGCTACGCTCTATGCCTTTGAGTGGACAGATGAGCAAGCGGTAAGAGCAATGCTCCGAGTACTGCTCTCGGCCAAAGAAACCGATTTTGGCGAGTGGCATGTGCATGTATCGCGCTCTGCAATGGACGAGTTACTAAAGACCCTTCGTATGGGTCCATATGCCTATTTACGTACTGTTTCTTGGGAAGCACTTCTTGAGCGCTATAGCTATGAAATTCTCTTGGGACTTCTTCTCATTGCACTTTTAATTGCCAATGAGTTCCGCTTACATCGCTTAGTCGCAAAACGTACAGCCGAGCTTTCAGACTCGCTCATTCGTCAGCAGGAAAGTGAAAAAGAAGCGCGGCAGGCTCGTTTGCGTTTGGGTAGCCTTGAGCGCCGTAATGTGGTGAATCAAATGTCGGCCATGATTGCGCATGAAATTCGTACACCACTCGGTGCGATTACGAATTTTGCTTCTGTGCTGAAATATTTTTATCCCGATATGGCTAAAGAAGATACGCCAAGTGGCATTGCCATGGGCGGGATTTTGAAAGAAACACAAAAAATTGGCGGGATTGTGGATCGTGTACGTCAGTATGCAAAGTCTCAGCGCTCGCAACATGTTCCCATTGATTTAGGTCGCAGTGTGCGAGAGGCTATTCGCGTGCTTCATATGACAATGCCAGAAGCGGTAAACCTCAAGGCAGATGTGGTAGAGAGTGCGCCTATGCTGGGCGACAGCTTAGAAATTGAATTGCTCGTCTTTAATCTTTTAAAAAATGCCGTGGAAGCCTCTTCAGTTGTGGCGAAGCCAGAAGTGTCTGTGCGACTCTTCTCACTCGATGAAGGCAAGTGGCGCCTTGAGGTGAGCAATAATGGGCACGAATTGAGCGAAGAGGCATTTGAAAAGCTAGGGCGCTCGATTGATAGCGTGAAGCCAGAGGGTCTTGGCATGGGGCTTTCCATTGTGCGTGGTATTGTGGATAGCCATGGAGCCCTTTTGGGCTTTACTCGTCGAGAAGGCGGGTGGTTAGTGGTGCAATGTACGATTGATAAATTGCCAGAAAATGCCCCCTCAGAGTAGGAAGGAGAACATTGATATGGTCAAACATCCGATGGTTCGTCTTGTGGACGATGATGACTTATTCCGCACTTCGCAGGCAATGCTACTGCAAGTCAATGGCTTCTCGGTGGCGACGTTCTCTTCTGCAGCAGAATTCTTAGAGCGCGACGATCCACATCGTCCAGGTTGTCTTATTTTGGACGTGCGTATGCCCAAGATGACGGGGCTTGAACTTCAAGAAGAAATGAATAAGCGTGGTTGGCGTCTTCCCATTCTCTTTTTGACGGGGCACGGTGACATCTCGATGGCTGTGCATACGATGCAGCATGGAGCAGTTGATTTTCTTGAAAAGCCCGTTCCGCCAGAGGTACTCATTGAGAAAGTGAAGAGCATTGTGGAGAAGAATCTCTCAGAATGGGAAAAGCTCGACGAGGAAGAAAGTTTGCGGGATATCTGGAACGAATTAACACCTCGCGAACAGCAGGTGATTAAGCTCGCAGCGCTCAATCTACCGAACAAAGTGATTGCACAGCGCCTCGATATTGCTGAGACCACGGTGAAGATGCACCGTGGCAACGCGTTTGCCAAATTTAATGTCAATAATCCGCTAGATGCGTACCGCCTTTTGGTGCGAATTGGGATGGTCGACGATGAAAATCAATGAGAAGCGCCGTCAAGTGCTCCAAGGAGCACTTTTAGCGGGAATGAGTCTTTCTGCGTGGAGTGAAGAGGGGAGTTCTTCTGCCACAGATGGCGCGATCCCAGACGAAAAACGCCTCTGGGATATCGTGGTAGTGGGAAGTGGCTTAGCAGGGGTTTCTGCTGCGCTTTCGGCACTCGAAGCGGGTGCGCAAAATGTGCTTCTGATCGAAAAAGGTCCGCTCATTGGTGGACACAGTGCCTATAGTACTGGGACGCTCGCAGTAGTGGGATCTGACCGACAGAAAACGCAAGGCGTCACCGATTCGCTTGATCTAATGTGGGAAGAAGCGAAAAAAGTGGGTGGTGAGAGCGCTGATGAGGCACTCATTCGAAAAATTGGTCGCGATAGTGAGCGTGCACTTCAGTGGTTGGAATCCCATGGCGTGGTCTTTACTCCAGGGGTTTTTCAGTCTCTCGGGGGCTTGACGCCACGCTCAGTGCTCGCAGAAAGCGCTCAACCAGGGCTCACTTACACTCGTGAGCTCTATGAGGCCGCGTTAAAGCGGGGGTTAGTGGTGCGCTTTAATACGCGCATGACAGGCCTGCACCCCATCGAGGAGAGCGGCGAGAATCGTTTTTGGATGGTTGAAGTGACTTCCCAACAAGTACCTAGCACCCTTCAGACACGCTCTGTGGTGATTGCTACAGGGGGCTTTACCGCCAATGCGGAGATGGTACATAAACATGACCCGCAGATTCCTCAGGGAATGCGTACCACAGCGAACCCACGAGGACTTTACTTTGATGGCGCACAGGGCGACGGGATTCTTATTGCCGAAGCGGTGGGGGCGCAACTCAAAGACATGGACAATATCCAACTGATGCCGATTTGGGGTGGACGACTTCTTGACTATGTGGGCGGCGATATTTTTCTCGACCACGAAGGGCGCCGTTTTGTGAACGAAGGGGCAAGTTGGAAAACGCTGGAAAATGCGCTTTTGAAGCTCCCCAACCAAACAATGTGGGTCGTGACGGATGCGCAGTCTAAGAAAGGCATCAGCCTTGGCGTGAAGCTAGCAGACGGTACCGTGAGAAAGTCCGATACGATTGCGGAGATGGCTATTGGGATGGGCGTAGATCCCACTGTGCTACAGAAAACGCTCGACGACTATAACCGTGGCGCAGCCAAGCATGAGGATCCCCAGTTTGGGAAAACCACCTTTACGCAACAGATCAATCAGCCGCCATACTATTGGGGAAAAGAGCAACTTTTCCTTCATACCACACTCGGTGGCATTGCGATTAATGAGCGCGCAGAGGTGCTCGATGACAATAACCAACCGATCGCAGGTCTTTACGCAGCAGGGGAAACAGTGGGCGGAATCTTTGGGAAGAGCCGTTTAGGAGGCTTGGCCATCACGGGTTGTGTCGTCTTTGGGCACGAGGCAGGGCGTCAAGCCGCAGCACGCGCAAAGCAACCCCAACCGTAAACGCACAAAACAGTTTTTTTCTCCTAGGGTTTTTCCTAAGTTCACAACCTATCCCACGGGAGGTAGTGAGAAAAGTGCGCGAGGATGAAAATACTTTCAACGAGTTTGAGAACACTTTCTCAAACGGTTTAAGAAAGTCAATCCTTTGGAGAAAAGATTATGTCGATTGATACCTCCCGTCGCGCCCTCTTTAAGAAAGCTGGTGTTGTCTCTGCCGCTATGTTGGGCTCTTCCTTTGCCTTTGCTGCTGGCATCCCTGCTAAGACCGTTGAAAAATACGATGAAACCTTTGATGTGGTCGTGATTGGTTCTGGTTTTGCTGGTTTGGCCTGCGCACTCAAGGCTGGCCGCGGTGGCAAGAAAGTGCTTGTTATCGAAAAGATGACGGTTTTGGGTGGTAACTCCGCGATTTGCGGCGGTAACGTTGCTTGCCCGGTGAACCCCGTTCAGAAAGCTCAAGGCATTAAAGATAGCAAGGAACTCTTCATTGAAGACTGCTTGAAGGACGGTCTTGGTATCAACCACACTGAACTTTTGGCCACGATTGCTGACCGTTGCAACGACACCATCAAGATGGTGGAAGACTTAGGCTGCGAATTTGTGCCTAACAAGATGCTCTTTGAAGGTGGCCACTCTGTTCCGCGTTCCTATGAAATTAAGGCTGGTTCCGGCTCTGGCTACATCCGCCCGATGTTGGCCGCTCTTGAAAAAGAACCCAATGTGACCATTCGCGCCAAGACGAAGTTCGATGACTTCATCGTTGATGATGACAACAACGTTGTCGGTATCGTTTGCCGTGAAAACTATCGCTTTAACACGAAGCTCACCTCTGACGACTTGGAAAACAAGACTGGTAAGAAGAAAGTGATTCGTGCCACGAAGGGTGTGATGTTGGCCGCTGGTGGCTTCTCTCGCGACACCTGGTTCCGTCAGATTCAGGACCCGCGCGTTGTGCCGACCACGGACTCCACGAACCAGTTGGGTGCTACCGCAGGCGTGTTGGTGAAGGCTTTGGCTTTGGGCGCTGCTCCTGTGCAGCTCTGCTGGCTCCAGTTCTTGCCGTACTGCAACCCGCGTGAAAAGGGGTTCGGGGTTTCTGTGAACTTCACGAACCACGCTTGTATGGACTTGGGTCTTGTGGTTGACCGTAAGACTGGTAAGCGCTTTATGGACGAACACGCTGGTCGTAAGATCAAGTCTGACGCTCTCTTCAAGGTGATTGGTACTGATGAAAACTACCCGATCGCTGTGTGTGATGATGCTATCGTCAAAGCCATTAACCCGAGCTTTGTGAAGTTGCCACTTGAAATGGGTACGGTCAAGAAGTTTGACACCCTCGAACAGTTGGCTGACCACTTCGGTATCAAGAAGGCCGCCTTCCTGGAACAGGTGAAGAAGTTCAACAGTTATGTGAAGGAAGGGAAGGATCCAGAATTCGGTCGTATTCTCACCTACAACAACGGTCTTGATGTTTCCAAGGGTCCGTTCTACGGTATTGAATGCTGCCCGAAGATCCACCACACCATGGGTGGCGTGATGATCAACCCGAAGGCTCAGGTTATTTCTGCTGCTACGCACGAACCGATCAAGGGTTTGTATGCCGGCGGTGAAATCACTGGTGGTGTGCATGGCGCCTCGCGCTTGGGGACCGTGGCCGTGATCGATGCTTTGACTTTCGGCATGATCGCTGGTGAAGAATTGGCCAAGGCCTAATCAGCGCAAACAAACGTTCTCTCGTTTCTCCTAAGTGAACGTTAGGCTATAGTCTCCTAGCCGACCAAAAGCTCGCCCTTCTGTGGCGAGCTTTTGGTTTAAGGGGAAAAGGAAGAAGAAGGCGGTCTCTCTATGGCCCGAGACCGCCTTAAAAAATGTGATTTCTGGATACTTTAGGCTTCAGTAGAGCTCGGTCTGAAGTGTTTAAGTTGTGTCCCAAAAACCACAATACTGAGAAGGAGGATGAACGCAAAGGCGATCAAGATGTTGCTATAGAGCACAGCTTGTTCATTTTGAGTTGAGAGGTTAATCGTGTAGGAGGCAAAACCCCAATCAATCATTTTGCTCGCAACCACGGAGGAGAAGGCAAAGGCCATGAAGTAGACAAGCGAATAGAGTCTCATCCCAATGTCAATATCTTTTTCTGGCAAGGTGTATGAGGTGAAATTAGAGAGCGCCATAGTGAGGTAAGAGGTTCCCAGGACGCCAAAAATGAGCAATACCACAGCCCAGCTCTTGGGGAAGCCCAAAATAATGATAAGGAAATAAAAAAAGCAGCAGCGTTGCCGCGATGCGATAAAGGACTGGTGCGCCAAAGCGGTCGACAATCTTGCCACCCACGACGCCTAGCAAGGCTGTGATGATGGTGGCGGGTAAAATCAGCAGCCCAATTTCAGAGGGCCCTGCAAGATAGACTTCAGAGAGATAAAGCGGCGTCACAAAAGAGACCGTACTACTCACAAAAGTGAAGACAAATAGGAAGCCTAAAATCCTCACATAGCGTTGATTGCGAAAAAGCGTGAGTTGGATAAATGGGTGCTTTGCGCGCAGAAGTCGCCGGACAAAGAGCCCCCAGCTCACTATCGAAATGGAGAAAAAGAGAAGCGAGAAATGCGTAATCGTGATGAGCAAAAAGGCAGACCCGGAGGCAAGTAAGATACCACCGAGAAAATCGATGGATACATCGTGTCTTTTATCCTCTGGTAAAAGTTTTAAATAAAGTGGAAGCGAAAGGGGAAGTCCCAGGGAGAGGAGAAAGAGCGATTCCCAACCAAAGGTTTCTGCGACAAAACCTGCAATCGTAGGCCCAATGGTGGAGCCCAAAGCGGATCCTGTAGCCATTAAGCCAAACGCCATACCACGATCTTTAAGAGAGACGTAGCGTGCAGGAATAATCATGCTAAGAGAAGGCATCACGGCTGTTCCTACTGCTTGAAGAGCTCTCGTAGCGAGTACCATAGTGTAGTTAACCGCAAAAAAGCCCAAAAGGTCACTTAAGACCAAAATAGAGAAAGCAAAAATAACTAAGGTTTTAAGAGAATAGCGCTCTGTGGCTTTTCCATAAATCGCGGTACTTACCGCGTAGATCACTAAAAAGCTGGTAGATACCCAACCCATCATTGAGGCGGTGAGGTGAAAGTCCTCACAAAATATCCAGAATTTTGTCAAGTGCCTCTCTAGCTTGACCTTCTAAAAACAGGAGAGGACTGCGCCGAATAACGACGGCAGTCCCCTAGAACAAAGCTTGGTGAGGAAGATTAAGGTCTAAAGACGATGGTCTTCACAAACGTCACCTTTACTGGCACGCCAGCTAAGCGAATCGGTTCAAAGCGCATTCCATTAATGGCTTTGAGAGCCTCTTCTTCAAAATCAAGCGGTGGCACGTTCTTTGTGAGAATACGGGCGCGTTCTACCGTGCCTGATTCATTCACAACAAACTGCACCTTAACTCGCACTGTGCTTGTGAGCCCCATGGAGCGAGCACGGCGGGGGTAAGTGGCTTTCGCGTCTTGCAAAATGGTAAAGCGCAAATTGCCCTTACCTGTAGGACGATAGGTCCCGTCACCATTGTCAGCAAGCGCTGCATCACCATTTCCTTCAGAGATTTTCTTTAAACCGTCTCCAGAGCCAGGTAACGAGGCAGGGGTGCCAGGCGCAGCGTCACCCAACGCAGTTCCCAATGCGGCTGGCGCGCTGGCAGTGCTAGCCGCACCACTTGTGGGCGCTGTGTTTGGCGCAGTGGGCGTCACTTTTTCAGCAACCTTCACTGGTTTTTCGGCCGCTTTCGGCTTCACAGCTTTTTGTTCAGCCTTGGGCTTAGGAAGCGCTTTGGGCTTAGGTTTTTCCTTTTCAGCGACCACAGGTTTTTCTGCGGGTTTTTCTGGCGGAACAGGAATTTCAGCCTTCTCTGTGACCACTTCTTCAGCCTTAGGCGTTTCTTTCACTGCTTCTTTAGCAGCTTTTTCGGTCACCAACGCTGGTACATCAGAGGCTTCTGGCGCGGGCGCTTCAGGTTCTGCAGGTTCGGGTGGCGTGGGAGGAGCGCTTTCTTCAGGAGGCGTAGCCTCTTCTTGAGGTGCGTTATCAGGCGTAGGAGCTTCTTCACCAGTTGCTCCCTGGGTGCCAGACTCAACCCCTTTAGGAATCACGGTTTCTGTGCTTCCTGCAATGCCGCCAGCACCAATGCTCACCACAAGAGGGGAGCCGCCGCCAGGCGCTGCGGTTTGTGTCACCGAAAGCGAAAAGAGAGCAATAAGCACCCCCACGATGGCGCCATGGATGAGCACGCTTGTTCCAAAAGAGGAACCCAAGCGAAAGAAGCTCGTCTGTGGGGCCGTCATGATGGCTCGTAGTGCCTCTACGCGCTCACGCTGACGTGTGTCATGGTCACTCATGAGCGAGAGCCTCCATCAGTAGGCGTAGCGGCGTTTTCAGCGGATTCCGTTTCGCTCTTCGGTTTTTTGCCTTCGGTGGCGATACTCAAACGATCGATACCAACGCTCTTGACGGTATCCATCACTTCTACCACGCGACCATAATCAGCCGCACGGTCTCCACGCAACACGATGATTAATTTTTCATTTTGCGCTTTTTCAACAGCGAGCTTTTCAGCCAACATTTCAAGCGTCACAGGCGTGTCTTCCAAGAAGACTTGGCCACGTGCATCAACGGCGATGGGCAGAGTTTTTTCAGTGTCAATGCTCGACGAAGAAGCTGCAGGTAAGTGTAGCGGCATGGTTTTTTGAACCACCATCGTGAGCATGCTCATCATGAAGAAGACGAGCAAGAAGAAGATGATATCGATCATCGGAATGATCATCAGCATCGGCGTCTTTTTCTCTTGATGATTAATGAGTTTCATGGAAAATTTTCCTGAAAAGGTGTTTAAAAACACGCTAACTACACTTAGGAGTGCACAGCGCTCATTGGACAATCGTCAGAAGAGGGTTTCGTCTTTTGGACTTCAACGATCTTTGTGGTGAGCTCAACCACATCTTTCTTGCATTTACCTTCACTCACTAAGAAGATGCCACAGGTTTCCTCGATTTGGGTAATAAGATTATTGGCACGTTGCTCGAGCATGACGTAGAGCACCATGGCGAGAATAGCGACAAAAAGGCCGAAGGCGGTCGCAACAAGGGCTTCTGCCACACCAGCGGTGATTGCAAAAGGCTGACCTTCGGAAATCGAGAGCACATCAAAAGCTTGAATCATCCCGGTCACCGTCCCAAGCAAGCCTAAGAGCGGAGCGAGTGTGACGATAGCGGAGAGGTAGTTAAGACGTTCTTTCAAACGACTAGCACGCTGCTGCGCTTCAAGTTCGAGCGAAGAGCGAGCATCCGAAATGTAGGAGCGATTCATCAAGAAAGTGGCAAGCAATTCACCAGCAACGCCACCTGCTTTTTCGCACAAGCGCTGAGCATCTTCGAATTGGTGCTGAGAAAAAAGGCGTGGGAGCTGAGACTTCAAAAGAGCCATATCGCTTTGTGCCAAACGATAAAGACGGAAGCGTTCAACTGCGATGGCCACCGCGATAATAGAAGCCAAGAGCAGGGGATACATCATGAAGCCACCCGTCTGGAAGAGGTGCACAAGCGTATTCATAGTAGGAAACCTTTTCAATAAAAAACGTATAACGAAAAAACGAATATTCCTCTCGAGAAGCTCCCCTAGCGCAAAAACCTAGCACGCCAAGTTTTTGCCCTACAAAGACAGAGAATCCACTCGAGAGGAAAAGGTAGAGGTTACGTGAGTAAACGGATTACCAGATGGCCTTCATGCCGATGTAGTACATACGTTCTGGGCCAGGAATAATCGTCTGAGAACTACCAGCGGCAGAACCGTACTCAAAGTACTCTTTGTCAAAGACGTTATTGATACCTGCGTAGAGCTGGAGGTGTTCATTCGGACGATATTTCACGCCAATATCTGTTAGCTCATAACCCTTGAAGAAGCCATCGTCTTTGTCCGAATTACGGATAAAGTTGGTGTACTTACCCTGGTAGAGGTAAGTGATGTTAGCGCTCCAAGTATCGGTAATGTCCCAGTTGGCACGCAAGGTAAGTTTGTGCTGAGGCACCTTCATCAAGCCTTTATCAGTGTAGTCATCGTCTTTATCCAAGAGAGCACACTGTGTCGCATCATGGCAACGCGTTTTACCCATGGTGTAGCTATAGGCTTCATCAAAGGTGAAGCGCCACAACTTCTGCGAGAAGGCCACGTCTGCACCCCAACGATCCGTATCGAGCAAATTCACGGTCTTCATTTCAAGCCCATTGACGCCCGTTTGATAGAAGCGACTCATCTGATTTTGCGTACGCGTGTACCACAAAGTCACACTAGCAGTGGTCCATGGAAAAGCTTCACGCCAACCAATTTCAAAGATGTCGTAGTGTTCATCATCAGCCTGTGTAGGAACAAGGTACGCTTCCTTTTTATTAGTCACAGGGTTACGCCGTCTAAGTTGGTCAGCAATTTCGATACCGTCAGGAATGGTATAGCCACGTTCATAACGACCATACACACGACCCGTATCGCTATAGAGGTAGGCGAGCGAGAGGTCGAACGCAGTGTTGCGACGGTTGCTTTCGCCAACGCCATCACCTTCGGCCAAAGAGCCACTCTTGTCAAAGCTCCACTTGGTTAGTTCGTAGCGAAGCCCTTCGTTAAGCTCCCACTTGCCCCAACGGTTTGTATTGACCGCAAAAATAGCGTACGTATCTTTCTGGTATTCGAAGTTATAAGGAATGACCATACTGACACGATTTTGCGTCGTGTAGTTGTCGTAATGGAGGTCAGCGTATTGATGCAAGAGATCGATCCCAACGAGCAATTGACCACCGTCCATGTATTTCCAGTTAGCTTTGCTACGCAAGCCATAACCACGGATATCCATGGTCTTCTCGTTGCCCTTTTGACCTTGGTAGTAGCCTTCGTTGAAGTAAAGGTCATTAAAGAGTTCAACCTTATCGGTGACTTGACCACGATGGGACAAACTCACCATGTTCAATTCTTTGTCACCGCGAAGGTAGGAAGGACGCTTTGTCGTAATGAATTTGCCAGTGGCTTCGTCAATCCCTACCTTGATGGTTTCAAGCGGTGCTTCATAGTCACGACCGTATTTCATCAAGTTTCGGCGAGAGACGTTACCCAAATACTGGGACTCTTCTTTCATATGGCTTGCACGAAGAAGAATCTGTTGCGTTGGGGTTAAATTCCAACGGACTCCAGCCGAGTAGTATTCGGTGTCAGCATAAGTGTTCTTAAAGAAGAGGTCACGATCAAGTTTGCTCGCCGAGAATTCCACAGCGCCACGGTTATCAGCAAAGGTCGTTCCAGCGGTTAAACCAGCGCGGTAGCCTTTACTATTCCATTCGCCCCAAAGTGTAGAACGAGGTTCTTTCATGGCTTGTAGGGAGCTCGTCATACTCACAATACCACCCACAGCACCAGAACCGTACATCACGGAACCACCGCCAGGAATCACTTCGATACGTTCGAGCTGTTCCACTGGAATGACATCATAAGACATCGTGAAGGGGTGGGAGGTCACAGAAGTAATCGGGGCTCCGTCAATCAACACTTGAAGATTCTTTTTAGCGGATTCAGAGCCTTGACCGCGAATGTCAATTTGGTTCATCCCAGAGGCACCGACGGTGATCGATGGCACCTTACGAAGGGCATCGGTCATGGTGCGGTTACCGTCTTGCTGAATCTGATCCTTTGTGATGACGATAATTTCTTTACTGTTCGAGAGGCGTTCGATTTCGATGTAATCAGGACGAACGACTGTATCAGCAAGTTCAACGCCATCGGCTTTTTCAGAAGCCTGATCAAGGATAGAGTCTGTCTCATCTGCGGCATTTTCTGCGGCCATTACCGAGAAAGAAGTCAACAAGGCAAGGGCTAGAGTTGTAAGTTTCATATTATATTAAAAAGGGGAGTTTTTGTAAACGAGAATGATTTTACTTATCAATTAGTAAAAATGCAATTCTCTTTAGACTTAGATTTCTTGGCCAATAGCACCTATCTTTTAGTAGGAAAAAGCGTCAAATTATGGTGATTTAAAAACGCTGTGAGAGAAGAAACACGGGAAGAGGTAACTCTCCTCTTCCCGAGATAGAAGTCTTTGAGTGAAGGCTTGGAAAAGCTCTCCGATTAACGCTTTTGGCTCACTCGGTAACTTTCCACCCCGAGAAGGGAGAGGGTAACAGCAAAAAGTTTTACCAGATGGCTTTCATCCCGATGTAGTACATACGTTCTGCACCAGGCATCACCACTTGCCAGCTACCTGCAGCACTGCCATATTCAAAGTACTGTTTATCAAAGACGTTATTGATCCCAGCGTAGACTTGAATATGGTCGTTCGGTCGGTACTTGAGGCCTACGTTAGTCAAACCGTAGCCCTTCATAAAGCCGTCATCCTTTTCCTCTTCATGCGTAAAGTTGGTGTACTTGCCTTGATAGATATAGGTAATATCGGCACTCAACGTATCAAGGATGTCCCAATTTGCATGAAGAACCACTTTGTGCTTAGGCACCTTCATGAGACCTTTATCAGTGAATTCAGCATTTTCCTTGACCTGCTTGCACTTTTCAAGATCGTGGCAGGAGGTTTTCCCCATGGTGTAACTATAGGATTCATCAAAGGTGAAGCGGCCGAATTTTTGCGAGAACGCGATATCTGCGCCCCAGCGATCGGTGTCAAGGAGGTTCACGGTCTTGATACCGAACCCAGCAGGGCTAAATTCGTAGTAGCGACTCAACTGATTTTCGGTCTTGGTGTACCAGAGAGTGACGTTAGCCGTAGTCCACGGGAACACATGACGCCAACCAATTTCAAAGATATCGTAGTGTTCGTCATCCGCCTTGGTGACTTCTAAGTGCTTGCTCTTTACGCGAGTTACAGGATCTTGCTCTGCAATTTGGTCAGCAATCTGCAAACCGTCAGGCAAGGTGTAGCCACGTTCGTAGCGAGCATAAACTCGGTCTGTGTCGCTATAAAGATAGGCAAGCGAAAGGTCAAACGCGACATTCTTGCGGTCTGCTGCATCCTTACCTTCTCCGTTTTGGAATTTCCCTTGCTTATCAAAGCTCCAACGGGCAATTTCATAACGAGCGCCTTCATTCAACTCCCACTTACCCCAGCGGTTGGTGTTTAATGCAAAGAGCGCGGTGATATCTTTTTGATAGTGGAAGGAGTAAGGCACTGACATATAGCCGCCGTTCACCCAGTCAAAGCTATCGTAGTTAAGATCAGCGGTTTGACGCAAAAGGTCTAACCCAAGTAAGAGCTGCCCACCGTCCATGTACTTCCAGTTGACTTTACTGCGCAGACCATAGCCTTTGATATCCATCTTCTGCGTTTCGTCGTTGATCCCCTGATAGTAGCCTTTGTCATAGTAGGCATTGCTCAAGAGTTCAACTTTGTCAGTGAGCTCGCCTCGATAAGAGACACTTACCATATCGAGCTTCTTGTCGCCGTGGATATAGTTGGGTTTCTGGACTTCGATCAAATCGCCGTTTTCGTCAATCCCGATAAAGTCACGCGTTGTACCTGGGTCATAATCACGACCATATTTCAAGAGTTTCAAACGATTGATCACACCCACAAACTGTGCATCTTCTTCCATGTGGCTAGCGCGCACAAGGACTTGATGTTTAGGCGTGAAGTTCCAGCGCACACCAGCTGAGTAGTACTCTGTTTTGGCAAAGGTGTTCTTAAAGTAGAGATCTCGATCGAGTTTGCTAGCGGAAAATTCCACAGCACCACGGTTTTCTGCAAAAGTGGTCCCTGCGGTCGCACCAACGCGATAGCCTTTGGAGTTCCATTCGCCCCAGAGATTAGTGCGCGGTTCTTTAAGTGCTTGCAAGGAGCTCGTCATACTCACAATCCCGCCCACGGCGCCAGAACCGTACATCACCGAGCCACCGCCAGGGATGACTTCAATGCGCTCGAGCTGCTCCACAGGGATGACGTCATAAGACATCGAGAAGGGGTGAGAGGTAATAGAGGTAATGGGCGCGCCGTCGATTAAGACTTGCAGGTTGCTATCAACGGTAGCAGAGCCTTGCCCGCGAATATCGATGGAGTTGAGTCCCGCGGTATTGACGTTCACTGAAGGAATTTTGCGCAAGGCATCGGTCATGGTGCGGTTGCCTTGCTGCTGCAACTGTTCTTTTGTGAGAACGATAATTTCCTTGGTGTTAGCGAGACGTTCGATTTCGATATAGTCTGGACGAACAACGGTATCGGCAAGTTCGATGCCTGCAGAGTCAGAGTTTTTATCTGTGAGTTCAGAGGAGTCTGTCGTATTTTCAGCGGCCATGACGCCAAAAGAGGCGAATAGCGCTAAGGCTAGAGGTGTGTATTTCATAGTAGTCAAGTTTAATTATGGTCATAAACGAGAATGATTCTAATTCTTAATTTGTAAAAGATCAATCTTTTTTTAATATACATAGTGAAATCCTTGAGAGGAAAGACTTTTTTGGCTCAATGCTCAAAAGGAAAGGAAAAAAGAGAAGCAAAGAAAGTTTGTTAAGATGAAAAGCAAATATCGGTATGTCTAAAGCTTTGTTTTTGAAAGGTTTTGATGTATCAAGCTCCATTTCACCTGAAGAGAGAATAACGATGAAAAAAGGGCTATTGGCTGGCATCGGTGCTGTGGCGATTATTGCCGCAGGTTACGCGAGCCTTATTTATTACCAAGGCATGTTTTTTGACCAAGAAGCTGCTGCTTCGCTCGATAAATTCACCGAAAAGAATCCAAACCTCTGCTCAAACCTCTGCTTTAAAATGAAGGAACTTGGACGAACATTTGATTCGCGCTCGGTTGAGGTTTTTGTCCTGCCTAAAGGTCCCTTGCTCGAGCTCCCGAGTCCACTGCTTAGATTCGTGGGTGAGGTGAAGTTTGGTCTGGCAGTGAAGGGGGAATTTTCGACGGACCCACAGGCTGGCATTTTTAAAGATTTCGCGCAAGAAGGGAAAGAACTTTTCAAAGACCATATTGTGGCAAACCTCAATTGGCAAGCTCAGTTTGAAGATGTGTACTGGAAGGTCGCGCCGATTGACTTCATTAATGCTAAAACAGGCGATCAACTCAAAACTGAAGAAATGAACCTTCGCTGGAACGCTAAGTCGCAGGGATCCTTTGATATTCCGCTTATCTCTGTCAATGGCAAAAATCAAGGGAAAGTTGTTCTCACCAATTGGTCCATGAAGGCCGATGGCAACAAAGGCTCGATGAGTTTTGATGGCCTCAAAATCAACTTCCAGAATGCAGTGAACCTTGACTTTGGTCCGCTCACGAGCGAGTCCACGCTTGAGAAGCGCGAAACGCTCGAAGATGGTACTGTTCTTCTCACCGCAAACGGTACTTATGAACTTAAGGGCCTCAAAGGCGCGCCTTTTATTTCTTTTGACTCACTTAAAGGTGAAGTTCATACTGTGAATATGCCTGACGTGTCCTACGCTAACGATGAGAAACTTCTAGAACTCTGGAAGAAAGTTCTCAATGATGGCTCTTTAAAAATCGATTTGCCTCTCAGCATTACGTCGGGAGATAAAACGTCCACGCTGAAAGTGGTGATTGGAAAGCAAACGATTGATAATCAACCTTCCATTGGAACGATTGATCTCACTTTTGACCCAACTTCTTTGGGAGCAACTGTGGCCTCGTCAGAACTGCGGAAATTTATTCGCCAACAAGACCGTAAAAACTGGCGCCAAGATGGTGAAAAATATGTCGTGCGTTGGGTGTTGCCGTCCTACGACGAAATCTTTCCTGAAAGTGCAAATCCATAAAGGCTAAATACCAAATTAATGTTTCTTTAGGCCCGATTTTCTTTGCTGGAGAATCGGACTTTTTCTTTTTCTCAAAACTCACCATCAAAGAAGAGCACTTCAATTTGTACGACACTTTTAAATGAGTGTGAGGGAAAGTGACACAACACGTTGCGCGAGTAGTAAGTTTGCTATGATGACGTGAATTAGTGTACCTACCAGAAGTAGGTGAAAAATAAACTCTCAGAAATAGAGCGGGGTAAAAAATCAGTACTCCGGCTCTCAAGGAACATAGACATGAATAAAGGCGTAGCCACTGGGATTGGCGTTGTCGTAGTTGTCGCTGCAGGTTATGCAGGTCTGGTTTACTACCAGGGGACCGTTTTTGATCGCGAATTGAAGACGATTGTTGAGAAGATGGAAAAAGAATCTGGTTTGAAGATTGATGTCACCGAAACCGCTCGCTCCTTTGCTTCTCGCTCGCTTGACGTGAAGGTCTCTTACGAAGACGAAAAGAATCCCGCTGGCGTGGAGGATTTCTGGCGTTGGTTGGGGGATGTGAATTTTGGTCTTTCGATGAAAGGGCATTTTGTCAGTGATACGACCTCTGGCATTCTCAAGAACTTGACTCAGGACGGGAAGGTTCCTTTCAAGGATCAGTTGAACCTCACACTCAATTGGCGTGGTGACTTCAAAGAGGGTGATTGGCATATCATGCCTACAAACTATGCCAACGAAGATGGTAGGGCCAAATTTGAAATGAAAGAAATGGAACTTCGCTGGACCGCTGAAGGAAAGAGCTCCTTTGATGTGCCCTATATTTTGTTTAGCGAAGGGGATGCTGCCGCATTTGAAATCAAGAATTGGGTGATGCGTAGCGAAGGGAAATCTGGCGGTGCAACGTTTGATAGCTTGAAGCTACATATTGCCAACGAACTCTCTCTTGACATGGGGGCTACGTCGACTTCTGCTAAGTTAGACAAGATGGAAACGCAAGAAGACGGTTCGATGCTTGTTACTGGTACGCTGAGCTACGACTTTAAAAACTTCAAAGCGGGTCCCTATCTCTCAGTGGATGCCAAAGGCAAGACAACGCTTGGACCTTTTATTTCCTTTGATGAATTAAAGGGTGATATCAATCTTGAAAATGTGCCTACTAATCAAGCTCTGCGCGAAAAGCAGCTTGCAGCGTGGGTCAATGGCTTGGAAAAGGGGACGTTGCGCGTGACGATTCCTGAATTGGTTGTTTCTACGGGTGATCAGAAGTCGGTACTGAAAGTTTTGCTCGCCAAGGAAGAAAAACCCCAGGGACTTTCACTTGCGCAAATCGATTTGACCTTTAATCCGGCGTCCTTAGGGAACACTCAGGCAGCAAAAGAGCTGAGCTCCTTGATTCGCCAGAGTGATAAGAAGGATTGGAAGGCAGAAGGCAATACTTTAGTTGCTCGTTGGGTGCTCCCCTTTGAATACTTAGCTTTCTTGAAAGAGGCGCAATAAGCTTGAGTGACTAACTACTATGCAAAAGGAGACTTTGATGGTCTCCTTTTGTTTTTCCGATGATGCAATCGAATTAATCGATTATGAGACCTAAAAAATTGCAAAGTCCTTGTGGCATGATGGAAACACTATAGTGAAAAATTCATCTTTCCCTCGTCTTGTCTATGCAAATAGAGCTTTTTTATGGTCTGGAACAGTCTAGAAGTTCCATTGGACCAGCAACGCTTCGAAATGATTTGATCAAAATATTGGCTGCGATTGATTCGGAGCGCTCGATTAAACGCGCCGCGGAAAAACTTGAAACGAGCTATCGCTATTTATGGGGAAGTGTGCTGAAGTGGGAAGCAACTTTTGGACAGACTCTGGTGAGCCGTGAACGAGGAAAACCTGCCACACTTACAGCACTCGGGCGAAAACTTCTTTGGGCAGAACGTTCTGTACAGGCAAAATATGCGGTCGACATTGCCAAAATTGTCTCAGAACTCAACACCGCTTTTGCCGTGGCCTCCGACCCGAAAGCGAAGATGATCACTGTCGCAGGATGCTACGATCCGTTTCTTTCGTCTTTGCAAGAAATAGCTAACCGCAAAGAGCTCATTCTCGACTATCACTTCAGTACTGGAGCAGAGGGTCTTCGCTCGCTGAATGCGCGTCAAACGATGGTTGCGAGCTTTAATTTCCCTGAAGGGTCGGCGAAAGGAAGCGAGGTTTTCAAAGTGTTCCGCCCGCTTATTAATCCCGAGCGTATAGCGGGCTGCCACGTTTTCCGGCGTGCGCAAGGCCTTGCTGTGGCAGTAGGTACCCCACTAGGCATTACTGGTTTTGAAGACATCTTCGAGAAAAAAGTGCGCTACGCGTCCCGTGCACCAGGCACTGGTACCTATACCCTTCAGCAAGAATTGCTCCACAAAACAGGGCATTTGCCTGAACAATTAGCTACGCAAAGCACTGTTTATTCTTCACATATGGTAGTGGCGACGGCGGTTGCCTCGGGAGAGGCAGATGTGGGGCTTTGTGTAGCAGAAGCAGCACACATCGTTGGCGCAGAGTTTATTCCTCTTCTTTGGGAAAACTATTATCTTGCGTGGATGAAAGAAGGCGCGAAGGCGGCCACCGAACAGCACGGCAAGCGTGACCTCTCTCGCTCTGGTGAGCGTATTAACGACTAGCGTGAGGAACTTGATTGGTTCTAATCGATGTTGTGTTGGGGAGTTTCCGAAAACATCAAGCCCCAACACAACGTCTTGCCTCTGTTAAATGACGGCAAGATAAGCGACAACTAAAGTTCCAACAAGGAAACCAAAGGCAATATTTGGTCGTTGGAAGAGATTTGCTTTCACGAGGTCGGATCCTGGTACCACGGGAATAACAGTGTTTAAACCAGATACAGGTCCGCCCGTTAAATAGTATTGACCGATATTGCAATCGCTAGCAGCCGCGACAGCAATACCCATTGGGTCTCCACCTGCACCTAGAGCAATAGTACAAAACGGCAGGACCACTGCAGCAGAGGCCATGTAAGACTGAGTAATTAAGCCAGTTAAACTCGCTACAAAGAACATCACAAGTTCGGGAGAGAAACTCAGGACAGGCTTAAACCAAGAATCTAATAAAGCGACAAAACCAATATTCTTAATTACTCCAGATAAGAAGAGAAAGACAACTGTTGCAGTAAATGGCACAGCAATCATTTTGACGCCTTCAATCATATCGGACTGACTCTGCTCCCAGTTTCTTCCGGAGAGGATAATGACCAGCAAAGAGCACACGAAGCAAACTACAAAAATGGGGATTCCGCAGGAAGATGCCACGATAAGAATGATGAAAGGCAAGAAAGCTTTAAAGGATGAAACGTCTACGCGAGTGTTTTCATCAGTTAATGAAGCCAAGAGGGTTTGAATTTCTTCAGGACTATATCGCTTTAAAGAGCCTTTGTTGCGCAGATGTTTGCGCATACGCCAATATCCCATACCAATCACGGCTAAAGCAGATACCGCGCCCCAAACGTTAAACATCCCAAACTCGATACCAGTAATCGCTAAGATGCTAACCATTGTTGGATGAGCAAATCCAGCACCACAACCTAAATTGTTTGCATGTTGCAAAGCGCCCGCAGCTTCATCAGGATCTACTCCCAATTTAATAGCAGCGGGGCCCGCGACAACTCCTGTAATGGCCGCTTGGGTAAAACCAACCATCATACCAATAACGCCGGCGACTAGGCTTGCGGCCGTAATGATGCCAGGGCCACCACCCACATAGTTACCCGCTCGGATGACGTCTCCAATAATGACATTGAGAAATCCAGAGGCTTTCATGATCCCAATGAAGAGCAGGATGCCACACATATCAATTAAGACAGGGTTGAGGCCCGAGATGAGAAGTTTCGACATCGTAACAGGGTCACTACCGGAAAGAGGAATTCCAGCAAAAAAGGCTGCGGCTGCAGCACCGACAACGGCGGTGATAAACATCGGGGTTTTGTCAATTACCATGAGAAGCAGTGTGATGGCAATAATAATTTGACTGACAATAAGGAGTGTCATGTTGGGTCTCCTTCGCTTGGAAGAGGTCAAAGAACCCCCTGCTCACCAACATGGAGTTGGCAAACATAAAGAGCAGGGGATTTGAGGTCAAAGTCCCAGTTAAGGGTTACTGGGTAGTCAATAGCTAGTTAAACAATTTCTTCGATGGTTCTTTTGGGACGTGTATCGACGTGCAAAGAGAAGATATCAGGACGTGCGTAGTGACCAGAGACATCCATGTCGTATCGTGCTCGAGTAAGATCATCTAAATCAATTTCAGCGGTCACAAGTCCTGCTTCGTGGAAGAGAGGACCTGCTAAAAGATTGCCTTGTGGACCAACGATCAAAGATCCGCCACGGATTAAATCCTCGTCTTCTTTCCAATGAGGAATCGTGATATCTAGCTCTTTAGGGCTTGGGACATATTGACAGTTACTACAAAACAACGCCCTTCATGAGCAATATGACGCATGGAGTGTTCCCAATGATCACGGCAGTCTACAGTTGGAGCACAATAAATTTGCGTGCCTTTGGCGTACATGTAGGCTCGCAAGAGAGGCATGTGATTTTCCCAGCAGATTGCTACCGAAGCTTTACCTGCAGCGGTGTCAACGATAGGAAGAGTGGATCCATCTCCCATCCCCCAGACAAGGCGTTCAGTTGCGGTTGGCATGAGTTTTCGATGTCTTCCAATCAATCCTTTTTCTGGGTCAAAGAATAAAGCGGTGCAGAATAAAGAATGAGGGGTGCGTTCGATGCAACCGACCACTAAGGAAGCACCAGTTCTAGCGGAAAGTTCAGCAAGCGCTTGCGTTTCTTCACCAGGAACATCAATGGCATTGTCATAATATTCACGGAACTTTTCTCGCCCCTCGGGAAGGCGGAAACCCATATAAGTGCCGGAAATTTCCCCTTTTGGATAACCACCCAGAAGTGCTTCAGGCATCACAACAATGTCGGCATGACTGTCACGAATGGCATTTTCCCAGGACAAAATATTTGCCAAAGTTTTCGCTTTGCCGCCAATATCGGCACCAATCTGCAAGGCTGCGATAATATGTTTACTCATAATAAGTTCTCACCCAAAGAGTTCGTATAATGAAAGAGATCAATGCTATGAAATCATGGAGAAATCATTGAATTTTTTAGAAATTATCGATTTTTCTATGGGGAATGAATAGATGAGTTTTGATACATCTGATAGTAGTAAAAATAATATCGAAACTATAGATTTGAATTTACTGAGGCTTTTTGTTGCTGTTTTTGAAGGGCATAGTGCGACCACGGCTGGAGCGAGACTAGGAATTTCTCAGTCTGCGGTTTCACAAGGTATAGCGAAACTTAGAGAAATTTATTTAGACCCGCTATTTGAAAGAACAGGTCGAGGCTTTCGACCGACGCTTTTTGCCCGTCAGATATACCCGTTTGCAAGAGAGGCATTAGACCAATTTGCAGCGAGTTTTGAGCTTCATGGCAATAAAAAAGGCTTTGATCGAGGGCGTACCATTACTATCGGGATCTCAGATGATTTTGAAATAGCGTTTGGGACACAGCTAACCGATCTATCACGGCGTCTGGGGAGTACATTTCGTTTGCATTTTCGGCAGACTAACTCTCACTTAGTTTCCGATATGCTGATGTCGAGAGAAATTGATTTGGCGATTACCGCTGGTGGACTCTCTGCAGAAGGCATTAGTGTAACAACTGTAGGGCGTAGTAATTATGCTTGTTTGCTGGATCCCTCAACGTTTGGAGAGGAGTTAACTCGAGAAAGTTATGTTACTCATGAGCATGTCCTAGTATCGAGTGGAGGATTTTTTGGTCTAGTGGACGAAGTTCTAGCGGACCAAAATTTGAGGAGAAAAATCTTAGTCTATACTTCGCACTTTAGCGCAATCCCATACTTATTGACTGGAACTAAGGCTTTAACGACCATTCCTAGGCATGTGGCGAGAAAAATCGCGCAGATTAGTTCGCTTGAGTATCACGAAAGCCCTTTCGCTTTTCCTGATTACCCCATCATGATTGGGTGGAGAAATTTCTCTCGTAAAGACCCACTGTTACTTGAATTGATCAATCTTTTTTCTGAAGAATTGCCATATTCTTCGTATTTATGAGTGTTTTTGAGGCGAGGCTCTAAAAAGAAGAGCTTCCTTGATAGAGGAAACCATCAAGGAAGCTCTGGATCGCGCAATTAGGAAGAGGATTCAAAGCTTCCTATTCGCGTGAAGTTTGAGGATAAATCCTTACATCTTGGATTCTTTCTTGGCGGGAGCAGCCTGGTGGTGCTGGTGAGCGTCACCAGCATCAGCCTTGTCAGCACCATGAGCGCCGTGGTCCATCATGCCACCCTTGCCGCCCATCATACCTTTGCCCATCATTTTGCCGTGGCCACCCATGTCGCCACTCATTTTGCCGTGGGTCATTTCAGTCTGTTCAAGAACATACTTCTGGGAAGGATTCAAAACTTTCAAGAGTTCAGCACGAGCCTTCACAAAGGCCTTGAGCTGTTCGGTCCCTTCGGTTTGCATTTCAATGCGGCGTTCGAGACGATCCTGCGTATCCACAGCGGGCCTATCCCAGGTCTTCTTCGGACCCATGTGCATGGTCTTAGAAGCATCCACATAAGCCGTCCAAGCAGCCTTCTGGTTAGCTTCCAACGTCAACATACGAGCGATCCCTTCAAAACGGGCATTCATCATGTCTTCCTTGTTGACCTGAGAGGCCACCACCGGGCACTGATGTTCTTGAGCACCATCCGTATTACCGTGAGCCATTGGCGCGGCAAAGGAGTAGGAGGCGGTTGCCAGGGCACCTAAAGCAGCGACAGTGGCTAAGAGTTTGGTAGTTTTCTTCAGGTGTTATCTCCATCGAAAGTTAACGCTCAGACGATTTGTTAGAAGAAGGCTGAACGCGTATAGGGTTAGTGTGAGGGCTCGCCTCAACACAAAAATTTGACACAAAAATTTGATTAAGCCTACTGTAGCGAAAATTAGAATGTAGGTGTTCTAAATAATGTAACAGAGAGAGAAAAATTCCAGCGTGAAAGCTCTTTGGTGAAAGTGAAGAAATTGATGAATCGACTTGGCGTCAAGCGCGCGTCAAAAAGCTCAAAAAGACTGTGAAATCAGCGAAAAGATAGGGTTTGGAGAAGAAGAGCAAGACCTCCTGAGGGACTAAACCGTAAGGCTCAGATAAGAAATAAAAAACTAAGGATTTTTTCTTAGATTTTTACAGACACATAGTGTTACAAGTGTGGTTTGATACCCTATATTTGGGATATTTATGCCAGAAAAAGAAAAACCCTGCTCCAGAAAACTAGAGCAGGGCTGAGGGAAAGAGATTAGTAACTCATAATGTGCCCGTCAGTGCGCTTTTCCGTCGCACCCACGTAGACACCATTTTCGTCACGCAGAATCATCTGGCCGCGCCCCATGTGGTAGGGGTCTGGTTGCACGACGATGTCGTGCCCGCGGCGCTGCAAGAGGCGAATGACATGATTAGGCGTATCCTGTTCGACTTCGACTTTCTTGCCACCAACCCACTGCCAACGCGGTGCGTCAAGGGCTTGCTGCGGGTTCAAATGCCAATCGATCATATTCTGCACAACCTGTACGTGTGCCTGCGGTTGCATGAAGCCACCCATAATGCCAAATGGTCCCACCGCGACACCGTCCTTCGTTAAGAAGCCAGGAATGATCGTGTGGTAGGGGCGCTTGCCACCCAAGAGGGCGTTAGCGTGGTTTTCATCAAACTTGAAGTTTTCCGCACGGTCGTTTAACGAAATAGCCGTACCTGGAATGACGATACCCGAGCCAAAGCCACGGAAGTTCGATTGAATCATCGAGACCATATTGCCGTCTTTATCGGCAGCGCAGAAATACACGGTGGAGTGGTACTTCGGATCACCCACGGTAGGCAACTTCGCCACATCACTAATCTCAGCACGACGGCGAGAGGCGTATTCTTCGCTTAAAAGCTCTTCCACCGTCACCTTCATATAAGAAGGCTCTGCCACGTAGTTCGCGGTATCGGTCATCGCGAGCTTCATCGCCTCGATCTGTTTGTGGAGCGTTTCCACATCGTCGCGTGCGCCAAGATCCATGTCTTTGAGGATTTGGAGCGCCATCAAAACGGTAATGCCGTGTCCGTTAGGTGGCAATTCCCAAACATCGTAGCCGTGGTAATTGACCGAAATCGGGTCAACCCATTCGGGGTGATAAGCAGCTAAGTCTTCTTTACGCAGGAAGCCGTTGTGCTTTTTGAAGAACGCGTCCATCACGTCAGCCAAACGACCGCGATAGAAACTTTCGCCCTTTGTGGCAGCGATTTCACGCAAGGTAGCCGCCATTTCGGGAACTTTGAAGACGTCGCCCGGCTTTAACCACGTATCGTTCGGCGCAAAGGTGTCAAACCAGCCTTGGAATTCTGGACGCTCGCGGTACTTGGAATAAATGCCATAAGCTTCTTCCCAGAGGCGAGAGATATTGGGCGAAACGGGGTAACCGTTTTCAGCGTAGCGCACTGCAGGGGCAAAGACTTCTTCAAGTGGCATCGAACCAAAGCGTTCATGCATGGCCATCCAACCGCCCACGGCGCCAGGCACATTAATCGGTTCCACACCGTAGGACGGAATCTTGTCAAAGCCACGTTCTTTGAGTGCCGCAACGGAATTGAGCATTGGCGCGGGGCCCGTACCGTTAATCCCATAGAGTTTGCCCTTATACCAAATAATGGCAAAGCAGTCTGCGCCTAAGCCGTTCCCCGTGGGTTCAACCACAGGAAGGGAGGCGGCCATTGCGAGAATGGCGTCAATGGCGTTCCCGCCCTTTAAAAGCGTTTGCAACCCAGCCGAACTCGTGGAAGGGTTACCAGAGCAGCACATCCCATTTTTGGCATAAACCACGTGGCGCTTGCTAGCGTAAGGATAGTCTTGAGCATCATACTGATACATGATTTGTGTTCCTTCTCAATCGAATAGGTTAAACATAGGGAGCCATGAAGCCCGCGATAATGACGGAGAAACTCGTCACCGTGGTGAACCCACCAACCAGATACTTCGGCATGAGTCGATCCGTAATCGCTTTCTTTTCGTCTTCATTGGAGGCCGCGGCTTGCGCTACTTCGTTGACGATCAAATAGGTTGCGGGGAAGCCTAAGAGCTGGCAGCAAGCCACGCCCATGGCAACGTTGCGCGAACCCAGAATCTTCCAGAGCGGAAGGATATAAAAGCACAAGAAGAGCGCCACAAAAACCACCACAAAGAGGGCTACTACCATCATCCCAAGCGTGCTCAAATCATCCATGGTGATCTTGGCTAGAGAGGGAATAATGGTGGCAAAGGTTGCGCAGTTAAAGAGCCCAGCGGAGTTAGCGTGCTTCAAAATGTTCGAGGGGAGAAGCCCCGTCGTCGACACAGCCGCACCCAAAATCAAAGCCCAGATGGTAGGCGAGAGATTCGTCGCCTTACCAATTAAGAAAGAAATCCAGCAGAAGAAGGCCGTGATTGCTAAGCAGGTAAACGGTCCGTAGTACTTTTTGTTGCGCTCAAAGAACGTTAATTTCTTATTGGCTTCAGTGGCCTTGGCAGCAGCATCGTGCTCGAAGGCTTCTTTATTTTGACGGTATTCAGCCAAAATCACGCGTGCTTCGCGAAGACCGAAGTAGGAAGCTACAGGGGAGCCCAAGAACTTTTGAATAGCGAAAATAATCGTTCCTAAGGCCGCGGCAAGTGCAAAGCCTTGCTCCATCGCGGCGTTGGTCATGATCTGAGTGGCTACAATGCCGCCCGTCACAATCGGGAGAGAAACGATGGTTTCTTGCTTACCAATAATCGGAATTAAGACTAAGCCGCAGATGAGCACTGCTAGCATCGAGAGGAGGGCAGTGGCCACGGTACGCCATTCAGCAATCAATTCGCGGAAATTAATCGTCGTGCCCATGGAGAACACCACAAAGATCACTGCGATCTTACCGAGGTCTTGCAACCCCGCTTTTTTAATAATATCGGGAGGAATGAGCCCGGACATAAAGCCCGCCAAAAAGAGGAAGAGGCTCACAAACACTGCTGAAACCTTTGCTTTGGTTGCAACCCCGAGGAGGTCACCCACACCAAAGAAAAGGAGGCAGATCAGCAGGTAGTAGAACATGTTATCGAAGGCAATAGCCGCCATACATCACCTGTGAGGGAAAAGTGGAGGGGAAAGTTATTCTTCTAAAGATACTAGCTTCCCAATAAAAAGGACAAGGAAGGGCGGTTGCGTAATACGCTTTTCTTAGGTGGGCGCAAATCGTCTGGGTAGAATAACCTACAATCCTAGGGTAAACCCTGCCCCTTTTTCGCTGCGAGAGTAGGAAAAAGAAAAGAAGACGAAAAAAGAAATGACGCAAGGAGCACTTTTAGCTTTGATGGCGCTCTGTCTTGGTATGGGCTCGATGGCTCAGGCCGCTGATGGGCACTTTGGTGCTGATCGCCACGTGGCGCGTGGTTTAACGTGCGAAAGTTGCCACGGCAAAAATATGGATATGAAAAATCCTGAAATCCCGACGATTGAAACCTGTACGGGTTGCCACAATACAAAGGATTTGGTCGCGAAGACCAAGGAAGTGAAACCCACTAATCCGCATATGTCTCCGCATTATCAAGATACGCTTGATTGCACGAACTGCCACTTGATGCACTCGGAACCTGATAATTTCTGCAATCAATGCCGCCAGTTTGATTTCAAAGTGCGCTAAAGAAAAATTCTTGGAATGCTGGTCAGAGGTTGCTGTCGAGAGACGGTGGCCTTTTTTGATGTCTGTGGAGAGGGGAGAAAAAAGGCAAAAAAAACGGTAAGCTGCCTGTACCAGCTCACCGTATTAAGAAGATTAAGAGAAAGCGCGGGCGGAGATAAAACCCTTGTTTCTCATGTGAAACGCTGAGAAACATGCTCTGTCACTGGCGACCCCTCACCAGTTTATTGTGCGACAGAGTGCTTTCGCTCGTTGAAAGTAAGATTACATTAAATGAGAATAATTATCAATAGCGAAAACCCTTAGACGAAAAAATAATATGGAAGCCTTGGTTTTAATAGGGGAGAACTATTGAAAAAGCGTAGAGAAAAAAACGGCAAACCGCCTGTACCGGTTTGCCGTATCAAGGACATCAAGTGAAAGCGAAGGCGGAGATAAAACCCGATTTCAAAAAGTGAAGCGCTTCGAAATCTTCTCTATCACTGGCGACCCCTCACCAGTTTGTTGTGAGATAGAGTGCTTTCAACCCATGAATTGAACTATATATGAAATGAGAATCATTATCAATAGATAGTCAAGCGCAATTCCAAATAATATAGAGAACGTTTGTTCAGTAGGGGGAAGCTATTGATTGCTGGAAAGAGATGAAAAAAACGGCGAGTCGTAGGACTCGCCGTAACAAGGACATCAAGTGAAAGCGTAGGCGGAGATAAACCCGATTCCGAAATGAAGCGTTTCGAAACCCCCTCTGTCACTGGCGACCCCTCACCAGCTTGTTGTGAGACAGAGTGCTTTCAACCCATGAACTGAACTATACATGAAATAAGAATCATTATCAATAGTAAAATTCATGTCAAGAAAAATAATATGGCTCTCTCTTTTTTGATAGGGAGGCGCTATTAAAGAAGCGCTTTCATTGTCGTCAGACTTCTTTCAAAGAAAGAGTTTTTAAGTGGTTTTTTAGAATCCTTTCATGCCATGAGGATTTGTCATTTAAAGTCAAAAGATTGGGAAAGACAGACACCGTTTGATGAATAGTGAACTTCTCAAAAGGCCTAATCCCTCAGATTAATTTCAGCTAGCTTTTTGTCTTAGATAAGAAAATTGAGAAGCCTATAAAAACCTTGTACCACTAGAGAAGACTAGAAAAATAACAAATCAAAAAAGGGGAATTTTCCGTCATACAAAATTCTTTTTACGGGCAAAAAATCTTCCTCAAAGAGCCACTAGCCCCTCTCCCTTTTGGAAGAGGGAGGGGAAAAAAGGGGGATAAACACTGGCGCGAAAAGATAAGAGGTTGACGCCTTTAAGCTTCACCTTTTTCAGTAGGGACTTTCTACTATAGAGCTAATGCAAGTGAGTCTCTTCTGACGAGGAAACAAACCTGTAGCCAACCGCCAACTGAGAGACCACCTCATCCCTTCAATCTTTAAACGATTGCAACTACTCTTTCGATATATAAGGAGCCAACCATGGCACTTGATCTGAACTTCAAAGCACGTGATATTCGTGAAGTCTTGGATGCGACCCATATGCGTGGTCGTAACATCACGTTCTTGGACGATTTCTCCCGTGACGAAATTCTGAGCCTCTATCAGGCTGCTGAAATGCTTGAACCGTTCATGCGCACTGGCACGAACCTCTTGGAAGGCAAAGTGCTCTACACGCTCTTCTTCCAACCGTCCACTCGTACCCGTTGCTCGCATGAAAACGCCATGCACCGTTTGGGTGGTTCCGTCATTACCGAAGCTGACCCGACACACAACTCTTCCGTTGCGAAGAACGAATCCTTGTCTGACAGCCTCCGCGTGACGAGTGAATACGCTGACGTCATCGTGATGCGTCACCCGAACGATCAGGAAGCTTTGAGCGCCTTGAAGGAAATTGAAGGCCACTGCGCTCCGGTGATTTCTGGCGGTTATGGCCACGTGACTCACCCGACCCAGGGCTTGCTCGACAGCTACACCTGCTGGCGTGCTTTCGGTGACCTCTCCAAGGTGACCGTCGCCATTGCTACGCCTGACCTCTCGCGTGCTCGCTCTGGTCAGTCTTTTGCTCTCGCTCTTGCTGCTATGGGCGCCAAGATCGTGTACACGGGTACGAGCGAATTGCGTACGCCGGAAATCGTTCACGAAAAATTGAAGGCCATGGGTGCAAACTTCGAAGAACACTTCGACTTGACCCAGAAGCAGAACGAAGAACTCTATGCCGATAGCAATGTCGACTTGATCTACTTGCCTGGCTGCTCCGTGAAGAAGGATGATCCGAACCGCGCTGACTTCGAAAAGAAGATGGCCAACTACTACGTCTCTCTTGAAATGTTGAAGAACATTAAGGCTAAGACTGGTAAGACGGTTGGTGTGCATCACTCCTTGCCGCGTGACCCTGGCGAATTCGACTTTGGTATCGACAACACCGAACACCAGCTCTACTTCCGTGCAATTGGCTTCTCCGTGGCCTTGTGTATGGCCCTCTTGGCCGCTGTGGTCGGCGTGAACTAATTCACACCTCTCCATCTCATCTACTGGGGGTATTCGAGATTCCTAGAGGACTCGGAGGACCCTTGGTAGATGGACACAACCATTTCTCAGGCGGAGAGGCATCCCTCCCGCAAGGATGACAAACATGACTGAAAACACTAGCGTGGCGAAAAAGAAAGGCTTTAAGATGCTGGACATTTATATTGTCTTGGCTTGCTTTATCTTGGTAATGGCGGCACTCACTTACATCGTTCCTGCCGGGAACTATGACCGCCAGATGATGGAAACCGCTCACGGGATGCAAAACCTCGTGGTAGCAGGGACCTATAAGGAAGTACCGTCTAGCCCGACGACTTTGATGGACTTGATCACCGCTGTACCAGCTGGTTTGGAACGTGCCTCTGGCATCGTGTTCTTGACCTTCATGGTGGGCGCCTGTATGGGTTTGATCAAGCGCGCTGGCTTGATTGACTTGGGCGTGCAGCGTTTGAGTAAGGCTGTTGGAACGAGTGACTACTTGGTGGCTCCGATCCTGATGGTCGTGCTCTCCCTCGTGGCTGCTTTTATTGGCGTGCCTGAACTCTCGCTTGCTTACTTGCCTGTCTTCCTCCCCTTGTTCTATCGCTTGGGCTATGACGGCATGACCGCAACCGCTGTGGCACTCTTAGGGCCTTGCTTAGGCTTCACCCGGTATCACGATTCCGGGTTCCGTCGGTATGGGTCAAGTGATTGCTCAGATCCCGATGTTCTCTGGTTCCGCTTTCCGTGCTGGCGTCTTGGTGCTCGTCATCGCTGTGCCTATCGTTTATGTGATGATGTACGCTGCTCGCGTTAAGAAGAATCCTCAGTCGAGCTTGACCTACGACACCGACAACGAAATCAAGGCTGAAATTTTGGCCGAACAGGGTTCTGCTAAGGAATTGACCTTCACGAAGCGTCAGATCTGGGCTGGTCTCTCCCTCTTGGTTCTCTTCCCGATCGCCATTTACTTGATTCTTTCTCGTGGCTTAGGCTTCAAAGAAATCGGTGGTTTGTTCCTCTTCATCGGTATTGTCTCTTCCGCTATCGCTGGTAAGGGTCCGCAGCAGATCTGTGACGACATCGACGCTGGCATGCGCGATTTGATGGTCGGCGCTCTCCTTTGCGGGGTGGCTTCCGCTATCGCAGTCGTGATGGATAAGGATAATATTACTGATACGATCGTGTTCGCACTCTCTAACGCCCTGGCTTCTTTGCCGCCGGCTGTGTCTGCGATCGGTATCTTCTGGGAACAGGCAGTGTTTAACTTCTTGATTCCTGGTGCAACGGCCTTGACCGTGTTGACGATGCCTGTGTTGTCGTCTTTGGCTAGCCTCTTGGACATCTCTCAGCAGACGGTGGTGAGCGCCAATGCTTGGGGTGGTCAGTTAACCGATATCTTCTTCCCGACCTCTGGCTTCTTCGTGGCTACGTTGGTGATTGCTAAGGTTGACTTCTTCAAGTGGTTGCGCTTCTACACGCCTTTGATGTTGATCCTCGGGGTCATCTCTTCGGCAGCACTCTACATCATGCAGGCCTTCAACATTAACTAACCTCTACTTGGGTTAGAAGGATAGAAATGCTATGAAATATGATTTGATTATCTCGGGTGGTTATGTGGTCTTAGCTGACCGCGTGGAAACAACGGATATTGGGATTAAAGATGGTCGCATCGTGACGATTGCGCCCAACTTGGAAGGTGCCGATAAGGTTGTGTGCGCAAAGGGTCAGTACGTCATGCCAGGCATGGTGGATCCACATATGCACATCTCTGAACCTGGTCGCACTGAATGGGAAGGTTACTTCACGGGTACGCAGGCTATGGCTGCAGGTGGTATCACCTCCTTCGTGGAAATGCCACTCAACACGATTCCTGCGACGACCGATGTTGAAACGCTCAAGATTAAACTTGATGCAGCTAAGGATCAGTGCTGGGTTGACTACACGCCGATGGGTGGCTTGGTTCCTTGGAATCTCGCTGATATCGGTCCGATGGCTGAAAATGGTGTTTATGCCTACAAGGCCTTCGTGGCAACTTGCGGCTCTGGGAAACCTGGCGACTTCAAGAATGTGACCGACTTTGAACTCTATCAGGGTTGTAAAGAAATCGCGAAGCACGACGGTATTCTCGTGGTGCACTGCGAAAACGCCACAATTACTGATGGTCTTGGTCGCGAAGCTAAGGAAGCTGGTCTCACGAAAGTCTCTGACTATGTGGCAACACGTCCGATCTTCACGGAATTGGAAGCTGCACACCGTGTTTTGATGATCGCTAAGGAAGCTGGCTGCCGTATTCACATCGCTCACTGCTCTTGTGTGGAAGTGATGGAAGAAGTACAGAAAGCGATCGATGCTGGTCAGAATGCAAGTTTCGAGTCTTGTCCGCACTATTTCCTCCTTGCGACGGAAGACTTGGATGCAATCGGCCCGAAGGCGAAGTGCTCGCCACCGATTCGCGACCGTGTGCACCAGAAGCAGAACTGGGATCGCTTGGCTCGTGGCGAAGTGCAAATGCTCGTCTCCGACCACTCGCCTTGCACCCCCGACTTGAAGTCGGGCCCGAATGCCTTTAAGGCTTGGGGTGGTATCAGCGCTGCTCAGAACTGCGTTGACGCGATGTTCGATGAAGCCGTGTTGAAGCGCCATATTAGCCCGGTGATCTTGGCTAAGGCACTCTCTACCAACGCTGCTCGTCGCTTCCGTATGACCGGTAAGGGCGAAATCGCTCCGGGCTTTGACGCTGACCTCGTGTTGATTGACCCGAATCAGTCTTACACGATCACGGCCGATAAGCTCTACTACAAGAACAAGTTCTCGGCTTACGAAGGTCGTAAGGTTGATTGCCGCATTACGCACACCTTTGTGCGTGGCAACGAAGTCTACTCGCTTGAGCATGGCTTTGAAGGCAAGAAGCCGATCGGTCGTCGTATCGACCATGCTCGCTACAACATCTAATTCGCTGTAGTAGCCCAGTAACGTAGTTAAAAGTGAGAGAAGGGCTCATTCCTAATTTGGGAGTGGGCCTTTTTCTATGGGGGCAAAGAGCAGGATAGGCGTAAATAAAGAGAAAGGGAGTAGGGGGATGCGCTGTCAGGCGCAAAACCTCCAAAAAAGTTGCTCTCAAGCAAAAGTGTGAAAAAAGCTTTAAAACGGCACTAGTCGGTTTTTGACGCCAGCGAGTTACGCTTGTTGAGAACAATTATCACAATAATTGAAAGAAAAATTCCTCCCCAAGCGCTCTTTCGTGCTTTCCCTCTCACTTAGCAAAGTGCGCCAAACGTTTGTCATTTGAAGTCTAGGTTTTAAAGTATTTCATCCTTTTTCTTTTCCTTCCAATAACAAGAAGGGATAGCGGTGAAAGGTCTTTATTTTCAAGTGTTCACGAGTGTTTCTAAGCGTGAAAAAGAAGGCAATGAGAGGTTGATGTGCGTTGATTTTTTCTTCCTACGCTATGCTGCCACTTCTTATTTGTGGCATGAAAAGCCACCTAAGAGTTTCAAAGAGAGAAGAAAAGCGCTTAAAATTTCCTCCAGAAAGTGAAAGCTAAGAGAATATCAAGCAATGTCATCAAATGATAAGTGAATGGCAGTTAAGGCGATAAAACGCCCCTGCTTTCCTCGTATAGTTAACTCAATAGGGCGGGGGAGCAAACGCTCCCCCAGAAGCCCGCTTTCACTGGTTTTACCCATAATGGAGAAAAGACTATGCCAGGTTATTCTTCCGATTTGCTCTCGAACCGTTCGGTCGTCAAGCGTGACAGCTATGCCATCATCACCCCTCAGGGTCGTGTGACGAACGTTATCCCCGGAATCAAGGATTCCACGATGACGATTTTGTGCACGCCGAAGATGGGTGCTGGCTTTGTGCAGTTGATCGGTAAACTCGGTCCGACGGCTCACACGGAATATCCGTATGCCACCGCTGCTCATGAAGAATCCTTCATCTATGTGTTGGATGGTTGCATCGAACTTGAAGTTTCCGTCGGTGAAGAAAAGAAAGTGTTGACCCAGGGTGGTTACGCTTACGCTCCGGCTGGTGTTGGCATCGGCTTTAAGAACGTCAATGGTAAAGAAGGCCGCATCCTTCTTTACAAGCAGCGCTATGTGCCGCATCCGAAGGGACTTCAGCCTTGGGCTGTATTTGGCAACATCAACGAAGTTGCCTTCCGCGACTACGATGGCATGGCCAACGTGCACGTCAAGGACTTCCTCCCGATCAACGAAGCGTTCGATATGAACATGCATATTCTCTCGTTCGATCCGGGTGCCTCCCACAACATCTGCGAAACCCACGTTCAGGAACATGGCGCCTACATCTATGAAGGCGAAGGCATGTACCTCTTGGATGATGACTGGGTTCCTGTAAAGACGGAAGACTTCATTTGGATGGGTGCCTTCTCGGTTCAGGCCGGTTATGGCATCGGTCGTGGCCCCTTCAGCTACATCTATAGCAAGGACTGCCACCGCGACGTCGATATTTAATCGTTGTTCCCCACCTTCCTCCCTTTCTTGAACAGAATTCAATTCTAAGGAGCCAACCATGGCACTCGCTCTCAACTTTAAAGCCCGCGATATTCGTGAAGTTTTGGACGCGACCCATATGCGTGGTCGTAACATCACGTTCTTGGACGATTTCTCCCGTGACGAAATTCTGAGCCTCTATCAGGCTGCTGAAATGCTTGAACCGTTCATGCGCACTGGCACGAACCTCTTGGAAGGCAAAGTGCTCTACACGCTCTTCTTCCAACCGTCCACTCGTACCCGTTGCTCGCATGAAAACGCCATGCACCGTTTGGGTGGTTCCGTCATTACCGAAGCTGACCCGACACACAACTCTTCCGTTGCGAAGAACGAATCCTTGTCTGACAGCCTCCGCGTGACGAGTGAATACGCTGACGTCATCGTGATGCGTCACCCGAACGATCAGGAAGCTTTGAGCGCCTTGAAGGAAATTGAAGGCCACTGCGCTCCGGTGATTTCTGGCGGTTATGGCCACGTGACTCACCCGACCCAGGGCTTGCTCGACAGCTACACCTGCTGGCGTGCTTTCGGTGACCTCTCCAAGGTGACCGTCGCCATTGCTACGCCTGACCTCTCGCGTGCTCGCTCTGGTCAGTCTTTTGCTCTCGCTCTTGCTGCTATGGGCGCCAAGATCGTGTACACGGGTACGAGCGAATTGCGTACGCCGGAAATCGTTCACGAAAAATTGAAGGCCATGGGTGCAAACTTCGAAGAACACTTCGACTTGACCCAGAAGCAGAACGAAGAACTCTATGCCGATAGCAATGTCGACTTGATCTACTTGCCTGGCTGCTCCGTGAAGAAGGATGATCCGAACCGCGCTGACTTCGAAAAGAAGATGGCCAACTACTACGTCTCTCTTGAAATGTTGAAGAACATTAAGGCTAAGACTGGTAAGACGGTTGGTGTGCATCACTCCTTGCCGCGTGACCCTGGCGAATTCGACTTTGGTATCGACAACACCGAACACCAGCTCTACTTCCGCGCAATTGGCTTCTCCGTAGCCTTGCGTATGGCCCTCTTGGCCGCTGTGGTCGGTGTGAACTAAGACTCTCTCACAGATAGGGCTCTTCTTAAAAGAGTCCTCCCCCTTACCACGAAGTGACTCCTGCTTCTTCTTTGAAGCGCAAACGCTCTTTAGAGAAGAGGTAAGGGGGTCTTTCACCTCAAAAAGGGCGACGAGGACTTGGAAAAGAGATTATCTCTAGCGAAAAGGAAAGAAAAAATGCGTTTAGTGATTGCTTTGGGCGGCAATGCCCTCTTGAAACGTGGCGAACCGATGACCTGCGAAAACCAGCGCAAGAACGTTCGCTTGGCTTGCGAACAGATCGCTAAGGCCTACGAAGGCAACCAGTTGGTGGTAACGCACGGCAACGGCCCACAGGTGGGTCTCCTTGCTTTGCAAAACGATGCCTATAAGACTGTTCCGATGTATCCGTTGGATGTGATCGGTGCCGAATCCTTGGGGATGATTGGCTACATGATTCAGCAGGAATTGGCTTCCTTCGTGTCGAAGAGTGCCTCCCTTGTGAACGTGTTGACGCAGACGGAAGTCGACCCTGAAGATCCAGCTTTCCAGAACCCCACCAAGCCTGTGGGTCCTGTCTACAGCAAGGAAGAAGCTGAAAAGTTGGCCGCTGAAAAGGGCTGGACGATTGCCCAGGATAACGACAAGTTCCGTCGTGTGGTTGCTTCCCCGCAACCGAAGCGCATCTGGGGTTTGAAGCCCTTGAAGACCTTGGTTGAAGCCGGTTACATCACCATTTGCTGCGGCGGTGGCGGTATTCCGACCTACTTCAAGGATGGTCAGTTGGTTGGCGCAGAAGCTGTGATCGACAAAGACTTGGCCTCTTCCGTGTTGGCTGCCAGCATTGAAGCTGACCTCTTCGTGATTGCCACGGACGTCAACGGTGCTTACGTTGGCTGGGGTACGCCTGATAAGAAGCGTATCGCTCAGGCTGATCCTGCTTCCTTGCGCGAATTTGGCTTCGCTAAAGGCTCGATGGGTCCGAAGATTGAAGCAGCTTGCCGCTTCGTGGAAGCTACGGGTCGCGTTGCTGTGATCGGCGCTTTGGACGAAATCGACGCGATTTTGGCTGGCAAGGCTGGCACCCGCGTGGTTCCGGAAAAGGGCGTGATCTACGAATAAGAGTTTGCTCCTCAAGGTTGGGGTGTGTCGCGAGGACCGACATACCCCAACAGAAACTGAGTGGAGAAAAACGGAATACTGGCCACCATCGCAAAGAGAGGTGCGTGAGTGTTCCGTTTTTCTACAATTATTTTAAATAGTAAAGACAATCGTCTTTTTTGACAATTTTGTACGACAGTTTTCTCCTTTTGAGACCCGAGAGATCTAATATCAAGGAGGAAAGCACTTTGTGAAAAAAGACAGACCAAATAGCGATAAGGAGGATGAAGCGGTTTATGTATGAGGAAACCCTAAAGCGCGACTTTCAGTCGACTGCGCCCGCGGACGAGAGTGTTTTACCCCTAGGCGACAGTATTTTAGCAAGCTGGGTGCGTTCCATTTGCCAAACCGCGCGTGGCTATGGTGTGGTGCCAGAAGAAATCATGAAGTGCTCGATGATGAACGTTTTGCTTTTGAGCGTCCCAGATGCGCGCTATTCTGCGGTGAGTGTGCGTAATTTCTGGGAACAGATTCTCAAAGCCTGTGGGGACAATCTTTTTGGGCTACGTTGTGGTGCCGAAATGCAAGTCTCTGCGCTCCACGGCTTGGGGCTTGCCATCATCACGAGCCATTCTCTTGCGCAGGTACTCGACTTGATCACGATTTATGGGAAAGTGATTTCGTCCACGATGGATATCGCGCTTTTTCACGATAAGCATGGGACAAAAATCAGCATTCGCACGTTGCACGGCACGGAAACGCATAGCTCGGCCACGCTTGCGTTGATTGCACTCATTGCTCGACAGGCAAATTCCCTGGCGCAGCGTAAAGTCAAGCCTCTTTATGTACACCTCAGTTATGACGGTTGGAGCGCAGAAGATCGTAAGCGCTTGATGGATTATTTCGATTGCCCAGTGATCTGTGGCCCAGACTACGAAAACGGGATTGCTTTTGCGTATAACGACATTATTGAGCCTTATGCCAGTGCAAATGCTGTGCTTCGTGAAGCCAACGAACGTGTGGTGAAGATGTATTTAAGCAAAGTGCATCGTAATTCCTACTGCGTACGTGTGGAGGAGGAAATCCACAAGTTGCTTGAAAATGGCGACAAGGTGAAGATTGAAACGGTCGCTAAGGCACTCAATATTTCGCCTCGCACGTTGCAGCGTCGCTTAGAGAGTGAAGGAACGCTTTTTGCTGATGTCTTTGAGCGCTACCGTCGACAGTTAGCGCACGATGCGCTCGCGTACACGCAGCAGAGCATCACGGAGATTGCTTATAGCGTGGGATTCTCTGAATTGAGTAACTTCTCTCGCAAATGCTATCAATGGTTTGGGGCAAGCCCAGTGACCTACCGTAAGCGCATTCAGTCGCTGCAAAACTAAGCGCTCTGTCAAACAAATAGGGCGCAATAAACGAAAACCCACGCAATTTTCACTAGGGAAATCACGTGGGTTTCGTTTTTCAAGCGCTATGAGCGTGAGGCTAGATTATTTCATTTTGCCTTTTTTCAAGAGTTCCTTGAACTCTTTCAACTCTTCGCGCAACTGAGCGACTTCCGCTTCAAGGGCTTCAACCTTGGCGTCCTTCGCCTTTAAGGCGTTGACGTCATCGATCAAGCCATTGTGCTGATCAAGGTCACCAGAGAGATCACGCTGCATCACGTAAGAAGCCGTGATCGGGCCCGCCTTGTAGCGATCGTGGATCGGGTATTCGCGATCGTTAGCATCCTTCAACTTGCGGTTGCCGAACTTGAAGGTAAAGCCCACGTTGAACATCGGGTGTTCATTCATGGCGACACCAGCATGCCAGAGCATACGTTCGCTCGTGTAGTGACCGATACCCAAAGAAAGAGCAACACTACCACGATAGCCACCGATAGCGGCCATCAACTGCGTAGGCTGAACCGGGTCATATTGAACCGGTTTCAAACCAGCCAAAGCAGCAGCGGCAGCACCAGCGTCACGGATATCGTCGTCAAGATCAGCGATATCGCGCTTCAATTCGCGGTACTGGTTGTTTTGAGCCTGAGTAGCCTGATAGAGCTGATCTTCTGTAGCAGCCTGGCCAGAGACGTAGTTGTTCGGATTCCAGGTCGTGTTGGTCAAACCACCAACCGTGCCCTTGCCACCTTGATTGATCGTAACGCTACCGAAGTTAGCACCACCCGTTTGGCCATTGAAGGCAATGTTGTCGCCAAAGTTGGCGTTACCGTTTTGACCATTCAAGTTGATGGCACCACCAATAGTGACATTGCCTTTATTGCCGTCGATCACAACCTTGTTGTCACCAGCGCCAGCAGTGACTGTGCCGTTCTGACCGCTCAAGACAACTTGCTTGTCACCAGTACCAGTCGTCACCGTGCCATCTTTGCCGTTGATAACGACCTGCTTGTCACCCGTACCAGCAGTAATCGTGCTGTTGTCGCCATCAATGGTGACCTTATCTTTGGTAGGATCAGTCCCGACTTCAATCTTTTCCTTGTTAAGGGAAACGGCATAATCAGTCGTATCGTCTTTTTCGGACGGCGTCACATTGATATTGCTGTCGCCAGCAGAAACGGTGACTTTCTTGTTATCACCGCCATTAGACTGGTTTTCCATGGCTTTCTTTAAAGCTGCCTTCAACTGAGCAACGTTCACAGCATCGGTGTCGGCCGTACCAGCAGCAACACCCGTGATCTGACGGGTAAGGTTGTTAGTAGTGTCGCCCACAGACACGGCACCAGCGGTAGACGTCCAAGTAGCATCAGTCGTCTTCGTGGAAGTAGCGCCCGTTTCAGGATCGTAGCCCGCAATACCTTTGTCGGTTGAAGCGATACTCTTATAGCCCAAAGCAACGCCACCATTAACGGTTGCGTTAGCTTCACTACCCAAAATAACAGCTTGCTGTGCAGAGGTTGTGGTGGCTTTGGAGTAAAAACCGAAAGCAATAGTGTCGTTGGCACCAGACAGAGTGTGGTTGCTGCCGAAAGAGACCGCGTTCGTCGTGTTTTCAACGGTGGAATTAACCCCAGATAACATTACGTTCGAGGATTTATTCACAGTATTTTTTACACCGCTAACACTGAGGTTTTTGTTGTTAGTACCAGTAACGGTATTTTGGACACCAAAAACCTGAGAAAACGTTGTATTTGAGAGTTCATTACCAGAGCCTAAGACAAGCGCAGAACCACCTTGATTGGATTTCAATGCCGTGAGCATTTCGTCCTGCAGCTCTCCAGGTGAAGAAGTCTTTTTGGAAATCAAACCAGATAGCCCAGATAGACTCACATAAGAATTGGAGACTTTATTTCCGCCCCCAAGCACTAAAGAACCATTACTATTACTGACTTTGTTCCCGACGCCACCAATGAAATTTCCTACTCCAGAAGTAGAGTCTCCAGAGAAACTTTCATTAGAGTTAAAATTCCCAATTACCGTTGCAAAGGCATTTTTACTAACATGGCGCAGTGTATTAAAGAATCCACTTCCATCGTACCCGGAAGACTGGATGTTGTAAGAGCCAAAAGTTGTGGCAAACGGTCCGTTCGCAAGAGAGTTTGTACCTACAGTGGTATTAGCTATACCAAAACTTTGCATTTTACTGGCGTCGGCAACATCCCCCATTCGCAGATTAGCACGCAAGGAATGAGAACCAATCACTACAGATCCGGTACGAGCTAGAACATTTGTACCGATAGCAATAGTCTCGGGGAGATTCTTAACCCCTTCAGTGGTTGGACGATTTCCGCTATCTTGTTGTCCAAATGCCAAAATACCTTCTTGTCGGCCTTGCCCAATGAAAGCCTTGGCCCCTTTTCCGAGGGCAATATTTGTACCTTCGGTATTTGAGTCAGCATCAATAGCGACGACCCCGCCGAAGTCAGTCCAATCATTTGCGGCGTAAGAAGAAGTATTCCATACGAGACCACAAACCAGCAAAGCTAAGATGGAAGGTTTAAAGAATTTGTTACCTCGATTGATAGAGCAAACCGAGGGCGTTAATTTCGAGACTTTTTGTTCTGTCATCGTTGTCACCCTTAAAAAGAGTAAAAAATGAGAAAATCAAATTATTCTATCAACAGGGCTTCATTGTCGCAAATAGAAATACATTTTAAAACACTTAACTCGAGGTACGTGATGTTTATAGATTTTTTTGAAGTCTTTTTATAGAAAAAACTAAAGATTGTAAGCACTCTAAGGAAAACCCTTGTAAGTACTAACCCTTCTCACGTATAGGGGTACGTTAAAAAACGTGTAGATGATGAGAAAAGAGAGGAGAAATGGGAAAAAGTGTTTAGAAGAGTTAAATAGCTGTTTAGCAAAATAAAACCACGTGACCTGACAAAAGACCACGTGGTTGAGAAGTTAAGTGAGCAAAAATCGGATTACTTTACGTTCACCTTTTTCAAAAGTGCCTTGAATTCGTTCAGCTCTTGACGCACCGAAGCCATTTCGGTTTCGAGACTAGCGTTTTTAGCCTTAAGATCGCTGATTTCTTGGAGGAGGCCGTTGTTCTTATTCACGTCGCCTTCAAGATCACGCTGCATCACGTAAGAGGCAGTGATCGGACCAGCTTTGTAGCGGTCGTACACGGGATATTCGCGATCGTTTTCATCCTTCAGCTTGCGATTACCGAACTTGAATTTAAACATCGGGTGTTCATTTAAGGCCACACCTGCGTGCCAGAGGAAGCTTTCACTCGTGTAGTGAGCAAGACCTACAGAAAGGGCATCGCTACCGCGATAGCCACCCACAGCAGCCATCAACTGAGTAGGTTGACGCGGATCGTACTAAATGGGCTTCAAACCAGCCAAGGCGACAGCCGATGCACCCGCATCGCGGATATCATCATCGAGTTCATTGATATCGTCTTTCAATTCACGATACTGGTTCGCTTGGTTTTGCGTTGCTTGATAGAGTTGATCTTCCGTAGCAGCCTGACCAGAAACGTAATTGTTCGGATTCCAGGTTGTGTTGGACAAAACTCCGATCGTGGCCTTATTGCCTTCGTTGATCGTCACTTGACCGAAGTTAGCACCACCCGTTTGAGCGTTCATGCTGATATTGCTACCAATCGACACGTTACCACTACCACCATCGATTTTCACTTGGTTAGCACCAGTGCCCACGGTGATAGTGTTGCTATTGCCTTCAATGACGACTTGATTCTTTGAGGTATCCGTCCCTAAAGTGAGCTTATCGTTATTGAGCGCAAGATCGTAGGTTGTTTCGGTATCGGTTTCAGTAGGCGTCACCGTGAGGTTCTTATCCGAAGATGTGACCTTCACGGTCTTGGCGTTACCCGTATCACCACCCGTGTTACCGCCATTATTGCCACCAGAGTTGCTCATAGCTTTCGTTAAAGCGGCTTTTAACTGGGCGACGTTAACGGCATCGGTAGAAGTCCAAGTGGCATCAGTCTTCGTAGAAGCGGCTCCTGTTTCAGGGTCGTAACCAGTAACACCAGCTGTGGTCGAGGCAATGCTCTTATAGCCCAGAGCAACACCACCATCTTTGGTGACATTCGCATCAGAGCCTAAAATCACTGCTTGCTTAGTGGTGGTAGTAATTGCCGCGCTGTCTGAGGAGTTAAAACCAACAGCAATGGTGTCAGACGAACTCTTAACAGTGCGGTTATTACCTACAACAAAGACTTTGCTCGAGTCTTCTACCGTATTATCCAAGCCGCTATCACTTACGGTTTCGCTCGCTTCAGAGGTTCCCTTAATAGTGTTTTTCACACCAGTAATCTGGGAGTAACGCACGTTAGTTGCTTGGTTACCAGAACCTAAAATCAGGACAGAACCACCTTTAGCTTCAGAAAGGCTTTAATTGCAGCGTTTTGTATTGCAAGAGGGCCTCCCTCGGTGGAAGCCGCCGTGATGACTGCTTGTCCTACAGGGAGCAGATTCGTCAAAGAATTTTCGACAATATTGCCACCACCAATCACGAGAGAGCCGTTGCTATTGTTTACGAGGTTAGCGACACCGCCGAGAAAGTTACCTACCCCACTAGAAAGCTCAGTCGCATTGTAAGATTCATTGGAGTTGAAAGTCCCAATGACGGTAACAAACGAATTTTTCACCATTTCGTTACTACTAAAATTTCTAGCTTGGGAGGACTGAATATTGAAAGAGCCGTAGGTCGTTGTGAAAAGACCGTTTGCGAAAGAATTGGTTCCTACCGCGGTACTAGCGAGACCATATTGACCAGGCTGGGTGTCCACCCCTGAGGTCGGCGTGCTTAAATCTGAGACGGTGGGCCCGGACTTAGTATCGCCAATTGCAGTATTTGGTGCTAAGGTACGACTACCAATTTGAATGGTACCAGTACGAGCATAGGCATTGGTGCCAAAGGCAATAGTGTCTGGAAGCCATTCGTGCCAATCTGCTCCGTAACCATTCATGGAGAGCAATATGCGATCAGGATCGTTATCGGAAGAACCTACCTCAGTGACCGAGCCTGAGCTGATAGCAGAGTTCATCGTGAAGCCAATTCTCCGATTAGGATTTGTATAAATAAAATCGCCACCTACACTAGTGAACTGCACCCCAAAAGTTAGACAAAAATAAAAACTTTTGGGGTGTTTCTATGTATAGACATCATACTTTCGAGGAACGGCTTTATATCGTTAGTCGCATAAAATCAGGAGAACCGATCACCAAGGTCGAAAAGGAAACTGGAATTAGTTTCGATCTGCTTCAGTGGTGGTATCTACGTTATGAAAGGTACGAAGAAGAAGGTTTGCGGGGTACCAAAGCGTATAACTATTCCGCAGCAGAGAAAATTGCTATAGTGAAAGAAGCTCTTGAAAAGCAGGTTCCTACCCTCTACATATGTGTCAAGTACAACATAGCGCCGTCAACCCTGTTTCAGTGGTGTAGAAAGTATCGTGAGGGAGAAACCCTTGAGAATGCACCACGAGGGAGACCACGTCAATATATGCCCAGACGAAAGAAGAAAGAACCAGAAACCGAGCTTGAAAAGGCCCAAGCAAAAATTTTCCGTCTTGAAGCGGAAATTGCCTTACTAAAAAAAGTAAAGACCTTAGTCGAGGAAAAGAAAGCCCGAGCAAGACTGAGTGGGCAGAAGCCATCGACAGACTAAGGTCTCATTTCCCTCTTGACTTACTTTTAGAGTTAGGAAAGATGGCTCGATCTGTGTTTTACTACCATCTCAAGCGAGCAAAACGTGCTCACAAATACGCTGCTGAAATGGAAGTAGTCAAAGAGATTTTCCATGAGCATAAGGGGCGCTATGGCTACAGGCGTATAACCTCCGAAATGCGAAATCGAGGCTACACAATTAACCATAAAACAGTGCGACATCTTATGGGAGAAATGGGGCTTAAATGCAGAATTCGAAAGGTTCGCTATCACTCCTACAAAGGAGATGCTGGTAGAGTTGCACCAAACATTATCGAGCGTGATTTTACTGCTACGAGGCCCAATCAGAAATGGGCAACTGATGTGACTCAAATAAACATTGGCGCTACGAAATTGTATTTGTCTCCGATACTGGACATGTACAACGGAGAGATCATCTCGTACAACATTTCCACGAGTCCCAATCTGGAACAAGTGTATGACATGCTCCAGAAGGCTTTTGACAAATTCGAGAATCTAGAGGGATTGATTTTCCACTCTGATCAAGGGTGGCAATATCAGCATTTGGGATACCGCAAACGTTTGAAAAACCGGCATATTATTCAAAGTATGTCGCGGAAAGGAAATTACTATGATAACTCCATGATGGAAAACTTCTTTGGCATTATGAAGTCTGAGCATACTTTATGCTGAAAAGTTTGGCTCAGCAGAAGCCTTTATAAAGGCTCTAGAGGAGTATATAGACTACTATAACCATCGACGAATCAAGTCCAGGTTAAACGGAAAGAGTCTGGTGCAATACCGAACTCTTTCTATGACCAGATAATATTTTTTAAAGTGTTCAACTTTTTGGGAGCACTTCATACTGGCAGTTTGCTCCGTTTCGATGAACTCTCAGTGGCAAAAAAAGGAGAGGGCCAATGCGGTCACTCTCCTTAATAGATGCCTGGTACTCAGTGTTTATTTCTGACTGCGCACATACTTCACAGCGCTATCGGCGGCAACAACACCCGAGACAATCGCCCAAGAGTTCATCATTGCAGTCATGGAATCTGCGCCATTGGCACCACCCACAACGCAACCAGCACCATAAAGCGCAGGAATCACGGCGTCCTTCTGGTTGAGAATAGCGAGGTTGCCGTTGGCTTTAAGTCCGCCCAACGTTGTCTGGTAGCGAACTTTCTGCTCGACGATATGGTAAGGACCTGCCCCTAAAGCACCCGTAATAGGACGGTTAAAAGCGTCATCCTTCCCGTTCTTAGCCATGGCGTTCCAGTCTTCAACTGTTTTTGCAAGATTTTCTGGGTTAATGCCCATGACTTTAGCGGCATCCGCGAGATTGTTGGAAACTGCCATGACTGGCACGCCTTGATTAGAAATCTTGGCCCATTGGTCAAGCGCTTCAGCGTTGGGAACGAGCTTATCTTCTAGAGATTTCGCGACATAAAGCTTCCAAGCAGCATCATCCATCACGATATAAGCAATGTGATTGGGCTGGGCAATGGTGGCGTCTGTTAAGACCCCCAAGCCCTCACGTTCGTTCACAAAGCGCTTCCCATCTTGATTGACATAAATAGCGCCAGACTTCTTAATGGTATCGGTCGAAGAGGCTGTTGCCGCAAGACCGTGACCTGAGGTGGTTTCTACACCTTGCGGGTATTTCTTCACAAGGTCAAGGTTAATCGTATCGGCACCGATGGCGGTGGCCATCTTCAAACCGTCGCCTGTTTCAGAGTCAAGCCCATAGAAAACGTAGTTACGCATATCGCGTGGGAGGCGGTGCTTTTCTGCGCCATAGCCGCCACTCGCCAAAATCGTGGCTTTACTTTTAATTTCGTAGGAGTTGCCATGTTCGTCAAAGGCCTTAACGCCAATGACTTTACCGCTCTCGTCCGTAATAAAGCGGTCCGCTCGAGTGCTCAACATCAACTTTCCACCATAGTCTGCAAACTTCTGATTCATGAGCTTCAAGAAGTTGACGCTACGCCCCTGAACGCCCAGCTGACGATTTGCTGAGTGGTCAGGATATTGTGTTGCGGCTGGACCATAGGGAATCTTTAGATCGTCAATCAACCAATCTACGACACCACCCACACGCTGTGTGATGGTTTTCACGAGCACGGGATCGTTACGATCTTTCCCAATACGCATGATGTCTTTAGCGGCAAGTTCAGGACTATCCTTCGTTTCTTTCATCACTTCTCGCTGATAGCGAGAACCTGTAGCGATGAGGGTCCCTGCATTTAACTGCGTCACGCCGCCAATCATGGGCATCTTTTCAATGAGGATAACCTTGGTGCCTTGGCTAGCGGCACGAACAGCTGCGGAGAGTCCAGAGCCACCAGCTCCCACGACGAGAATGTCGGTCGAGAGGTTATGAGCCTCCCCCTTTTTAAATTCACTAATGGGGATTACGGCAAAGTCGATAGGGCTACCGCCAGCCTTACGAATGGTCTCGTTAACACCTTGGCGAATCCCATTACTCGTGAGCGTGGCACCAGCGACGGAGTCGACAGCAGTGCTATTGCCTTTGACTAAACGTTGTGGAAATTCTTTGAGTGCTGTGTCGGCAATCCCAACGGTTTCGGATTGCTTGAGCACCTTGACGGCTTGAATTTTGCCACTCTTAAAGGTGACCGACACATCAATAGGGCCATTGCGCCCCTGACCGGTTGCTTCAAAGGTACCGTTTTTCACAGTACCTGCTTGTGCCATGCCGACCATGCCGAGAGAGGCGAGGAGGGTGGCGACAGTTGCCATACGAAAAAGCATGAGATCATCTCCCGTTTTGTTCTAGCCTTTGCAATCCACTTGGTGGTTAAGCGGTAATTAGAAAATTATCACTCGAAAGCCTTTCTCGCGACAATAAAACCTAGGGAAAGTCCTAGGTAGGACAAGATGAAAAACTTTGTTTTTTGTGTGCTAAGAGCATTCTTCTAGAAGAAATTTCTTAGCCAAAACGAGGATAGAATTTCTTAGCCAAAACGAGGATAGAAGAGGTTGTGAGGAAGTGCTCTTTATGAAAAAACGTAAAAAATGAGGGTGAAAAATCCCCTCTTTTGGGGATAGAAAGGCACTTCCTAAAGGCGCGTTTTGCTCGAAAAATGCTTTAGAAAGCACAAAACGACGAATCTTGCCAAATTCAATAAAGAGAAGAACTTTAAGGGTTATCCCTATAGTGGGTTTCTCAAAAATTTCACGCAGAGTAGCGAGAAAAAGAAGTCGATTTTTCTTCTCGGATATCTTTGAGGAGGGGAAAACAGGAGCCCCACAAACAAAAAATTCTGTGCTACACTTCATGCCATCTTAAAACTTGAGTGAATTGCTCAAGTATTAGAAAACCGCAACGCACTAGCGCGTTGTTCCAATTTTCCCTATTTTGTCAGAAGGACTTTTAAGATGAACGCTTCCATGATCAAGGCGATGTGTTGTTGTCAGAGTGGGTTTGCGTCCGTCGAAATGGAAGCCTCGCTTCTGACCGCTTATGCCTTGCAAGCGTAATTTGATAGCTTAACGGCATAACACAAAAAAGTTTCGTAGGACGCTGCCACAGATGATTTCGGGCAGCGTTTTTTGCTTTTCTCTCACGCTTCCCGAATTCCTCTGAATCCCGTCTCTGGGTTTAGCTGTGGTAGCGCTTCTTACACCAAGTAAGTGTTTATTTTTTACCTAAAAAGGAATTCATCATGAAACACACCGCTCTTCGTTCCGTTCTCGCCACCGCTTCTGCTTTGATGATGTTGGCCGCTGGCTCTGCCTGGGCTGGTCAGTTAGACGACATTAAAGCCGCTGACGCTATCTCCTTTGGTACCGAAGGTAACTATGCTCCCTATACCTATCACGATGAAAAGGGCACTTTGACGGGCTTGACGTTGAAGTGGGTCGCGAAATCGCCAAGAAATTGGGCGTTAAGGCCGAATTCCGTGAAACCCTCTGGGACGGCATGATTGCTGGCTTGGATGCCAAGCGCTTTGACGTGGTGATCAATCAAGTGACGCCCACCCCGGCTCGCTTGGAAAAGTATCTCTTCTCCGTTCCTTACACCTATAACTATGGTGCTGTGCTCGTTCACAAAGACAACCAGGATATCAAGAATTTTGCTGATGTGAAGGGCAAACTCGTTGCCTCGAGCTTGACTTCTAACTGGAATGCTACTGCTCAGAAGTTGGGCGCCAAGATTGTAGAAGTGACGGACGGCTCTGGCGCCTTCCTCTTGGTGAGTCAGAAGCGTGCTGATGCTGCTTTGAACTCTCAGTTGGCTTTGGCTGACTTCATCAAAAAGCAGCCTAACGCCCCGGTGAAAGTGGTCGGTCGCTCTGACGAAGCTATTGAATCCGCTGTGATGATCCGTAAGGGTAGCGACGATTTGAAGGCTGTTGTGGACAAGGCGCTTGATGAATTGCGCGCTGAAGGCAAGTTGAAGGAACTCTCTGTGAAGTTCTTCGGCATTGACGTCTCGAGCAAGCAGCAATCTCGTTAGCGTTAACGACTTAAAAAGCAACACGCCTTCTTCTCTTTCCTCAATAAAAACACATCACGTCAGAAGGGAAGGGCGTGTTGCCCCTCAAAGGCAACGATTCTTTTAGAGAAGCCTCATTATGGACGATCGCATTATTCAACTCCTTTCTGATTCTTTCTGGAATCTGCTGCTTCCTGGAATTACCGTCACCGTGCCATTGACTCTTGGGTCTTTTGCATTGGGGGTAACGATTGCGGTACTTTCCGCACTCGCCCTGGAAGCTAAAGTTTCTGTGCTCTCTCAGATTATTCGCATGTATGTGTGGATTATTCGTGGTACCCCGCTTCTGGTACAGCTCTTCATCATTTTCTATGGTTTGCCAAATTTGGGCGTGGTGATTGATCCAATCCCATCTGCTGTGTTGGCCTTCAGTTTATCGGAGGGAGCCTACTGCACGGAAACGATTCGTGGTGCGATTCGCGCGGTGCTCAATTATTTGCAGATTATGTTCTTAATTGTGCTCCCACAGGCTTTCCGCTCAGCTTTCCCCGCACTCTTTAATTCCTTTATCTCTCTTGTGAAAGACACTTCTCTTGCCGCGTCTGTCACGGTCACTGAAATGTTTATGTCTGCGCAACGTATTGCGGCTCGCACTTATGAACCTTTCTGGCTCTACTGCGAAGTGGCTGTGATTTACCTCATCTTCTGCACGGTCTTAACTGCAGTGCAAAATCGTGGTGAAAAGTGGCTTAGCCGTTATGCCTAATTAAGAGAGGGAAGGAATTATGTTGAAACTCACGAATGTGAAAAAAGCCTATAACGGGCAGACTGTGCTCGATGGCGTCAATTTAGAAGTGAAAAAGGGCGATGTGATCGCCATTTTGGGGCCTTCGGGTTCTGGGAAAACAACGCTCCTGCGTATTGCGAACTTCTTGGAGCAAGCTGATGCAGGGCAGATGGACTTTGATGAAAAGCATTTAGATCTCGCGCGTGTGAGTAAACGCGATATCACCGAAATCCGTAAGCGTACAGGTTTTGTTTTCCAAAGCTATAACCTTTTTGCCAACTACACGGCACTCAACAATGTGACGCTGGGGCTGATGCACGCTCACGGGATGAAGCGCGATAAAGCAGAAGCGATTGCCAAAGAAGCCCTGACAAAAGTGGGTCTTGCCGATCGCTTTGGTCACTACCCGAGTCAACTCTCGGGTGGTCAGCAGCAACGCGTGGGGATTGCTCGTGCGATTGCCCCGAACCCTGAAATTCTTTACTTGGATGAACCCACCTCGGCATTGGATCCTGAGTTGATTGCGGGTGTGTTGGGCGTGATTCGTGAATTGGCCGAAGAAGGCCGCACGATGGTCATCGTGACACACGAAATGAATTTTGCGCGCAAAGTTGCCAATCACGTGATCTTTATGGAACACGGGCGCATTGTCGAGGAAGGGGATCCAGAAGAGCTCTTTACGAATCCGAAAGAAGCTCGCACGCGCCAGTTTTTGTCTGGCTTAGGTGATGCGCCTTCGATTTTTAATGCGTATTGAAGGGATCGGGAGTCGGAAGAAGAAAATTCTGACGACGCCCGTTGATCCCCGGTAATTTTCTTTCTGGCTGAGCGGCGTGGTGGAGAAACTTCGAAACCACGTTTGCGACCGTCCCGCTCAGTCATTTTTGCGGTATTTCCCACTTATAAAAAACACGTAGAGCGTTGATGCCTCTCGATCGTGGGGAAATACCGCTTTTTTCGTTCACCAATAACACTACCCCCCCCACCCCACACACACACACACACTCTCTCTCTCTCTCCCTCTCTCTCAGGGGAGAGTAGGGGTTAAGAGAGAGTTAAGAAGCAAGATTACTTCTTGTCGGGATCGAGCATTTCGCTAGCTTTCTTGCGGGTGTCGTGAATGACTTCAGAGGTTTTTTCCTTAGTTGCATTCCAGGCATTGCTCGTCTTTTCCTTAGTGGCCTCCCAAGCATTACCTGCCTTTTCACCCGTGGCTTCAGGTGCGTCCTTAGTGCCTTCCTTGACCTTACCAGCTAATTCGCTAGTCTTTTCTTTGGTGGCATCCCAGGCGTTACCGGTTTTTCCCTTGGTTGCATCCCAAGCGTCGCCAGCCTTATCCTTAGCCTTTTCAGCAATTTCGCCAGTCTTTTCCTTCGTGGCGTCCCAAGCATCTTTGGTGGCATCCTTCACGGCGGCAGCCTTTTCGCTCACATAGTTACCGGCCTTGCTCATCGTGGATTCTTCCTGAGCGACGGCAGTGCCGAGAGCGAGAGCTAAAGCTGTAGCGATTGCAGTAGACGTTAACCATGTTTTCTTCATAAGGTGTCTCCTTATATGAAGCCATACCACAGGAAGAATGCTCAGATGGTCATCACCAAGATGATGATGGTTTAGAAACCTTAGTGCATTCCAGAAGTCCCGTAAGAGAGTGGCTTCGGTTTGTTACCTTGCTAAACAGCCTATCATGCTTTTTATATGCAACGGTAGGGAGAGACAGTAACTTTTTGCGTCAAGGATGGTCCCAAAAAGGCGTAAAGATAGGAAAAAGTTTTAAATGTAACAGAGCGCTTTCTCAACTCAGAACTAGGCTCAAAGAAAAAGGGCTTACTTTGTAGACGTTTTTTTACAAATAGGGTGTTTTTGTATGACGAATAGGGGATGAATTGCCTAAAAAGAGGGCAGCTTAGGAAGAATTGGTTTTGAAAAATCCTTCAAAAAACAAAACGCCCAAGGGTGGCCTCAGGCGTTTGCAAATGAGCAAAGAGCACGAAAAATTAGTGCTTCATCGCGTGATCATGGGATTCACCATGATTCATGTGCTCTGCGTGTTCGGCATGTTGATCAGCATGGTGATGTTCGTAAGCCGTTTCAGAAGAAGCTTTGTCTCCCATAGCGTGATCGTGGTGGTGTTCGTGCTGAGCGTCAGCGCTCTCTTTTTTCTTTACTGGGCAGCAACTCTTTTGTCCTTCTTCTTTAACGGCTTTTGCTGAAGCGACTTTCTTCGCCGTTTTCGCCGAGGCATGAGAAGTGGCATCAGCGGCCATCAAGGGGCCGCTCACAAGCGCGAGCGCGCTAAGCGTGGTCACGAGTAAGGTTTTGATCATCGAAATTTTCCTTTTGTGGTTGAGGTCTTGCGTTGCTCACAAAAATCGTGAAGTCCAACAGAATCACAGTGTACGGAAGAAAATCTTGGAATAGCTTATGAGAAAAATTCTTTTTGACGCTTTTTTGACATTAAACAGAAAGTTTTCAAAAAGGTTGTCGCCGAGATTAATTTCGTGTTATGCCGTCCTGCAGAGGAGAATAGCGGTGCTTCAATGTCATAACCACCCAGGCAACGAGCGCACCACAGAGCGGTCCCCAAATGGCGCCACCCAAAATATCGGTTGGGTAGTGCACAAAAAGGGCCATGCGGCTCAAGCCCATGAGAATGGCTGCCAAAGCAACCCAACCCCAAAATTTTGCTCGCATAAACCACACAACACCAAACGTCGTAAAAGCTGCCGTGGTGTGACCAGATGGGAAGGAGAAGCTCTTCGGGCACTTATGGATAAAGTCGGGCAATGAGAGTTGGCAGGGACGAGGGCGACCAATCCATTCTTTAAAGCCAAGATTGTTGATAGAAGCGGCTACGGCAAGCGCAATCAAAATGGTGATGCCCATCCAACGTGTGCGACGGAAAAAGAGCAGTACTACCGCCAAAACAATCCAACATTCACCATGATCTCCAGCACGACTAATCCACTTCATGACTTTGGTGAGGCCAAGATCATGAATCAGCGTGGCAAAGCTGATGAGCATTTGAAAGTCGATGATTTGTATGACGTCAGTCATTGGAGAGCCTTAGGCGAAAAAACGTTGAAAATTGAGATAGCCACTAATTCTAAAGGATTATTTTTAGCTATGAAATTTTTGCACTACAAATTTAGTGTAATTGGTAAGTTTGATCCCAAGATTCTTCTAAAAGGAAAAACCCTAAATTTCTTGGGTAATTCCCCTAGATGGGGTAATTCCTAGTATACATAAAAGATGTAAGAAACAAGTATCTTTTCAAAAAAGATGAAGGAGTGCGTGATTCTGATAATCGATAACCCCTTGATATAAAAGTCTTTTCTCTAAAAAGTATGAAAAATCACAACTAGAATTAAGTCAAAAGTTGGACTTTTTTTGGGATCTTGACCCTACAACTAAGCCAAAAGTAGAATTTTCACGATGCATTCTTCTAATGCAGGACCAACAATCTGGAGGAGATAGCCCTTTTTTGATCTCATTTCGTTGCAATAGTCAGCGATAAGGCATCACTTCTATCGACTCCCAACCATCTTAGGATAATCACAATGAATCACGTTTTTAAAACTACGTGGAATGTAGCCCGTCAAGTCTACACAGTGACCGATTAACACCATGCCAGTAAAGGCAAAGCCACGAAGAGTGCACTCACAGTGTTCGCTTCTGCGTTGCTTCTAGCTGGTGTGGCCCAAGCTGCCTATGTTGAACAAGGCTTTGTGGCACAAGATGCTTCTCAAGTCGCAGAGGCGATCAAGTCTTGGGAAACGGACGAATATAAAAAGGATTGGGGTTTAGGAGCTCAACATTCATCCACAGCCTATGCTCTGGGTTTTTATGGGCAGGATACTGCTGTGGCCGTTATGGATTCGGGTGCTCTTTTGCAAAAACACCCAGAATTAGCAGGCGATCGTTTCCATACTTCTCATGCCAGCGGTACATATGGCTCTACGGGTAGCCGTTATCAGAAAGGCCGCTGTTGGCGATAAGTTTGGTAATGGTGATTACAAAAAAGGAGACAGTTTCGATGTTGATGGAAACTTTGTCCTGAATCTCAACGATAAGCATGGCACGCACGTTTCTGGAACGGGAGGAGCAAATCGTGACGGAAATGAATTCCACGGTGTAGCCTGGGGTTCCAATGTATGGGTAGGAAATACTGGTGGAACGGACAATACGAACTATGGTCCGTTCCAAGATCATGATTATTTCTACACAGTGTGGAAAGCGGTAGCAGATGATTTGGTTTCAGCTAACGGGGCTAAACGGGGCGGTGTCATTAACAATTCGTTCGGAACCAACTTACGTATTGATGATAAAAAGAGTCCAACCTCTTATGCTACGGACACTACCGCTCAAACAGAACACGAATATTTCCTTTTTAAGAAGAAATACGGCGATCAGCCGAGTTTTGTCGATGGTGCTTGGGAAGCAGTGAAGGGCACGAATGTCGTGCAGGTATTCACAACGGGGAATCGTAACTTCAACAATCCTTATTACCGTCCTCTTTATCCCTATTTCAATCCAGAAGCTGAGCAAAACTGGATTGCTGTAGCGGGTTTTATGAAAGAAACTGGTGATCAAAGTAAATATATTTGGAGAACTCAGTACAACGAGGCTGGCAATGCTAAGTGGTGGACTGTAGTGGCACCAGGTCACAAGATTTACGGTAGTGCAGTGCAAGATGGCAGCATCGATCCTGCCGTTGATCCAACTCCAATGGGAGAAGCTACTTACAAGGAATCAAGTGGTACCTCTATGGCGGCCCCTCACGTAACAGGTGCGATGGGTGTCTTAATGTCTCGCTATCAAGACATGACGGGCATTCAAGTGCGCACGGTGCTCTTGATTACCGCTAACCATAAAAACGAAGATGGCAGTATCTTTACGGGTTGGACTGCTGCAGAAGGGACCCCTGATGAAAAGTATGGCTGGGGTGTTCCAGATCTCGCTAAAGGCATGTACGGTCCAGGCCAGTTCCTCGAGAAGTTTGAATATACGATGGACAAAACTTCTCTTGACGTATGGAGCAACGATATTAGTCAAGCTGGTTTAGACGCTCGCAAAGTGGAAGACGAAGCCTGGATGACCTTAACGGAAAATGGTAAAAATCTTGAAGCTGAACCTTACGAACTCGGTACAGGGGAAGTTTATCCAACTTTGGGTGATGCCTCTGTGAGTCAGGAAGACGCCAAGAAATGGCGTCAGGAATACTATGCTAAGCGTGTTGCTGCGATTGAAGCTCGTGACTATAACGGTTCTTTAGTGAAAGACGGTCAGGGTATGCTCGTCTTGACGGGTAACAACACCTATCGTGGTGGTAACGTTGAAGGCAGGCACGCTTTTGGGCTTCACGGAATCCTTCGGTGTGGCTGACACGAGTAATGCTAACGGTAAGGTTGTAGTTGAAGGTGGTACCTTTGGTCTTTTGAACACCTATACTGACAACTTCACGAAGAAGGGTGAATTGCAGCATAGCGACTCGGCTGACCACAACGTTGACGTTGATTTGCCAAAGGGTGCTACGTTACTTTTGACGCTTGGTCAAGACGTAGAAATGGGCAAGCTTTCTGTGGCTGAAGGCGCTAAAGTAGTGGCGAGCTCTGTGGACGCAGAAACGCTCAAAGCAATCTATAACGGCGAAGCTCAGAAAGGCTCTTTGAAGGCGAGCGAAGTGGCTGATTTAGGCGCTACGATGGAACGCGCTGCTGGAGCGACTGGCTTAGACCGCCTTGAATTGAGCAATGATCCTTTGCCATTTGCTAAGACGACGTTGTCTGTTGACAACGCCATAAAGACGATCAGCACGACGGTGGAACGCGATGAAAGCAAGACCTTTGCTTCTTATGCCAGTAACGCTAACGAAGAAAGCGTTGCTAAAGCGCTTGAGGCACTGGGTGCTGGCACCATCTTTGACTCTATCGTGACGAGCACTTCGAGCTCTGAAGTTGCTCAGACGATGGCATCATTGGGTGACGACTTCTTCCTCACTACGGGCAATGCAAACGTCACGCATGGTTTAATCCTATCTCGCGCCATTTTGGATCAGGCTACGGGCATTGGTGACGGTCGTAAGACTGAAATGCTTGATGGCCATGGCCGCATCTGGGCAACTGGGGTGGGTAGCTGGACGACATTAGATCGCTCCAATGGTGACGCGGATAGCGATTTCTACGCTGGCGTTATCGGGGTCGACGCTGATGTGACAGATAACACCAAGCTTGGTGTCTTCTTCGGTGCGGGTACCACGAACACCAAGGCGGGTCAGAACAAAGTTGAAAGCGACGATGTTCATGTGGGCCTTTATGGTATGAGCACGGTTGCTGACGTTGCACGCCTCTCTTATGGCGTGATGTACAGCCATTTGGACGGCGAATCGATTCGTACGTTACAGGTTGGCTCTCAGTTTGGTTACACCAAGCTCAATACCAATACCAATGTGACGCAGCTCTTCGCTGAAGCGGCTTATGCTGGCTTTAATACAGCTACTTACTCGGTTGAACCCTATGTTGGCTTTAGCTTCCTCCATGCTACGACGAGCGACTTGGATGAATTGGTTGCTGGTGCAGACGTCTCCACGAAGATGGATAGCCGTAACCTTGAAGTGTTGACGCTCGGTGTGCGTGGGGCAGTGCCTTTCGCCACTTGGGGTGCAAGCACAATTTCCGCGAAGGCTAACTTAGGTTGGAGTCACTTTTTTGGGGATACGGAAGCCGAAGGTTCGATGTCCTTTGGTGGAACAGCAGTTGCCCAGTTGAAGGGCGAAAAGCTTGAAAACCTCTTCAACGTTGGCTTTGGTCTGGAAGCTCAGTTGGGTAAGGCGGCTACGGCAGGTCTTTCCTACACGGGTTCCTACAACAGCAACGTGAAGCCGCACGGTGTGATGGCTAACATCCGCTTCCTCTTCTAATGTCAAGCCTGTGGGTCTTCAAGAGAGTGAGCTCTTGAGACCTACACCTGACACTATTTAAGGCCTGTTGGTTGACGATTGTTGACACTCGGGCCTTTTTCTATGAGTGAAAAAAAGCTCCTAATCGTCACAAAACGATTAGGAGCACACTTTAGCGAAGCTCTTCAAGGACGACGCATTAGGCGTCTTCCCACACTTCCTTCGCGATTTCCACCGTTAAGCGGACCTTGGCCCACTGATTAGCTTCCGTCAAGAGGTTTCCTTCTTCCGTTGAAGAGAAACCGCACTGCGGAGAGAGGGCGAGTTGGTTAAGAGGCACGTACTGCGTAGCTTCTTTAATACGGGCTTTGACTTCTTCCTTGGCTTCAAGCGCTGGGAATTTCGAGGTGATTAAGCCTAAGACTACGGTCTGATTTTTGATGAAGCGAAGCGGTTCAAAGGAACCTGCGCGTTCCGTGTCATATTCAAGGAAGAACCCATCGACGCGGCAGTTCGCAAAGAGAATTTCTGCCACAGGTTCGTAACCACCAGAGGAGAACCAGGTGGAGCGGAAGTTACCGCGGCAGATGTGCATCGTGATCGTGAGATCTTCAGGCTTCGTATCAAGAATGCGATTTAAGACTTTCACATAGTTGCGAGCGATCGCATCCACATCAAGGCCACGAGCAGCGTAGGCGGCACGTTTTTCAGCCGAGCAGAATTCACCCCAGCTTGTGTCGTCAAACTGCAAATAGCGGCAACCGCGAGCGTAGAGCGCTTTGACAGCATCGATCCAGGTCTGGGCGATGTCGTTATAGAGCGCTTCTTCATTTCCCTTGTAAGCATCAATTGGCTGATAGTCAGCCTCACGCACACAACAGATCAAATGGAGCATGGATGGCGAAGGAATCGTGAACTTAACGGGCGTGTCGCCTGCCAATGCCTTTACGCGGTCAAACGCTTCCAAGAAAGGATGGTTTTCTGGGAAGTGCACGCGGTTTTCAATCACCACCGTTTCAGCCTTAGGCTGCACACCTTCAAACTTCACAGACCAAGCTTCCGCTTTGATGTGCTTAATGCCACCCAAGCCAGCCAAGAAGTCTAAGTGCCAGAAAGCACGACGGAATTCACCGTCCGTCACAGCACGCAAACCGTTGGCTTTTTCTTTCGAGATTAGATCCAAAATTTCGCGGTCTTCGATCTTGGTCAATTCTTCACGCGTGATTTCACCCGCGGCAAAGGCGCGACGAGCATCATGAATGGCTTTCGGACGCAAGAAACTACCGACTACGTCGGCACGATAGGGAGGATTCATACGAGACATAATGCTTTCCTTTTCTGTAATCGAAAAAAAATGAAGAGGTAATCGAAAAAACTAAGCATGCCACAACAACGATATCTGTGGCGGGTAAATCTATTGTGCCGACTTTAGGCACGAATGGATAAGTAATACCTCAAAGAAACGAAGAAAAACCGCAAACACAATTTTTTTGCAGGGTTGATGTAAAAATTTTGTAAACTTGCACAAGTCTTTTTGTGATGGTGTTTGGCGCAGGGATGATTCTCTTTTTCCCGTGGTCTCACGAGGTGAGTGCTCCAGCGATTTTGCGCTTTGCGAATGAATCTTCCCTCTACGTCACAGAACCCGCGCAAATTACGAAGATTCTGGTTTCTCGTGGGAGCTTTGTGAAAAAAGGGGAACCGATTTTCACATTGGTTTCCCCCGCACTCAACCATGAGCAAGAAAGTTTGCGCTCGCAGCTAGCACTCCTTGATTGGCGTATTAGCTATTTGCGAGTGAGCCGTGATAGTGCGCAGGAGGTTCCTGTAGCCACGCGTGAACGCGAAGCTTTAGTCGTGCGTCTTCGTGAATTAAATGACCGTGTGGACGCACTCACCATTCGTAGCCCCTTTGATGGCGTGGTGGTGGAAGTGAACCCCGATCTGCGAGTGGGCGAATGGGTTGGCGCAAAAGAAGGCGTGGCGAGAGTTCTCGAAGTGACGCCTGAAAAAGAGGTCGATAAGTCACTCACATTGAATGAAATTGCATGGGGTTATGTCAACGAGAAGTCACTCTACCGCTTACAGACTGGCGCGAAGGCCGTCTTTATTCCAGATGATTTGAGCCGCAAGAGTGTGGAATTAACCCTTACCGAAATCGATACGATGGCAACGCAACACATGGGTAGTGCCTTGGAGCTTGCTTCTCAGTTTGGTAGTGAGGTCGCGACTGTCATGGCATCTGACCGTGTCGCCAAAGCGGTCGGGATTGATGCGGGACACGCCTATACCACTAAAGAGGCGCAGTACCGTTTGCGCCTTGCGGCCACAGAACCTATGGTACTCAAAGAAACTGCAGACGGGCGCTATGACACCGCAGGGCTTGGTGTGGTGCGTGGTCATGTGGTGATTGATGCAGAAAGTAGTAGCCTAGCGGGCGATTTGCTTCGTCACGCATGGGCCGTGATTTTGCGTGAGTTGGGGTTTTGATGAAAGCTGCTCACCGATTACAGCTCTGGCTCTTAATGGCTGCATGCTCAGCGCTCGTGGTCTATTTCCTCTGGCCTCCACGCTCTTGGGGAGACGCACCTTTGGTCGCGGCAGAACTCTGGGTCTTTAGCGCGTTGACGCTTGAAGCCGGGCTCACGGACTTCTTTTCTCGCCGTATTCCCAATCTAGTGCTCCTTGTTTTAGGGCTTTTAGGGCTTATTCTTGGTGGGCTTGAAACTTATGCGGGGCTTCCTGCCAAAGGAATTACGGATGCAGTCACACTCATGGACCGCTTGATAGCGATGGGCGCGAGTGCTCTGCTTTTTAGTGTTATCAAACTCCTTTTTGAGCGCTTCTCGCCTCAGCAGCAGTTAGGGTGGGGCGATACTAAGTTTTTAATTGCGCTAGGCGCTTGGTGCTCCTTTGTGGAACTTCTCAATATCGTTTTTGTTGCAGCCTTGATCGGGGTTGCGAGCGTGGTGATTGCGAAATTACGACGAGGCGCGTTCACACCAGTATGTCTTGGGTTTTGGTTGAGTCTTGCTGCAATTTTCTTAAAAGCCCTGTCTCTCAGCATAATCAGTTGACAAATACTTGACGAGAAGGAGAAGAGCAGATACACTTAGGTTAAGTGCAATTGAGAATCATTATCACTAACCGAAACTTATGGCTGCGCTTCTTCTCTCCATGAAACAACCAGGAAAACAACTCGTCTCCACGGCCTTTTATGCTGGCGCTCTGACTCTCGTAACAATCATCTGTTTGTTTAGCGAGCGTTTGTCGCATGGTCCCGTTTGGCAAGCCATGCATTTGTGGTGGTTTTCGTTCTTGCTTCTTGGGGCTTTGCAGTTTGAGTTAAAGGAAGGGCGTATTCCTTTCTTTGTGCCGATTCTCCTTGCCGCAACAGGTCTTTTAACGGGGTGGGTGCACCAACTCTTTGGCGTGACCACCGCCGAACTCGCTGCCTATATTCCGCTCTGGGAAAGAGCAACCTCTGGATTCCTCACGTTAGCGACGCTTTATTTCGTTAATGTGGTCGCGTTCTTCCTTCTTGGTCGCGATCAACTTCGACATGATGAAATCTATTTTGCAGCCGCGCTCGCTACGTGGGGGAACTTTAGCTACATCCTCACCGTCATTCCGCTAGCAACGGCAATGGGATTGGGTACGTTGCTTTTGCGTCAAAGCGCAAAGACACCCGCTCAGGAAGCCTTTTTTGAGAAAACCACGCGCTTTGCAGTGTGGTGTTCCGTGGCTGCTTGGATTGCTTATTGGGGAGTCTTGGAAGAAGTGATTCGTCTCTAAAGGAAGACTAACCACTTTTCCTAAGAGAAGAACGAATATCTCAAAAAATCTTGAAAAGACACATTTCGCTCGCCTAGTTTATGGTGTCAAAACTAGGTGGGCGTTATATTATTCAGCGCATGTTTTAATGACAAAGCCACTTACTGGGAGGGTGAGCGATGACAGAAAACAGTTTTTATCAGCCAACAATTCTCCTTTATGGTGACTCCAATACCTACGGTTGGCACGAACTCGAAGATGGCACGATTGTGCGTTGGCCATTGGAGAAGACTTGGGGCGGACGACTTGCCGAAGCCCTTCAAGGGAAGGCTAGGGTGGTAATCGATGGTTTGAGTGGGCGGACAAGTGCCTTTGATAGACCGCCAGCTCGAGGGAATGGGACAGGGAGCATGAAAGGGGCGCTTCTCAATGGCCTCACGTGGCTTCCTGCGGCCCTCTCACGCGTGATGCCACTCGATTTGCTCGTCATTATGTTGGGAACCAATGACTTTAACTATCAACTCAACAAAACGGCAGCAGAAGCTACTGAAGGGATTCGCCGCCTTGTAGAGGTGACACAAGAAGATATCTCATGGCGAGAGTTGACGTTTTATCATGCGCCACAGATTTTGCTCGTTGCCCCTCCGTATATTGAACTTGTTGGGACGCCCAATGAACGCTTTTTCCCAAATGGCGATGCACCCTCAGCGGAATTTGCAGAGCATCTGAGAGCACTCGCCGAAGAGAAGGGGGTTTCTTTCTTTGACGCGGCAACAGTGGTTCCCGTGGCGCACGACACCGATGGAGTACACCTCTCCCTTGGAGACCATGAAGCGCTCGCTAAGGGGATTTTGCCCGTGATTGAAGAGTTGATTGAAAATTTGTGATGAAGATGAAAAAGCCGTGGCATCAAACCACGGCTTTTCCGCTTAAAAAGTGAGATTATTTTCTTTCTAGGAAGTGTCGAGCAATAGCAACTTCCATCTGCACGCCTACATCAAGACAGCCTTCTTGAGGATTGAATTTCGGGTGATGGTTCATGAAGCCACAACCTTCAGTTGCGTCCCCACAAGAGAGCGCCATATACATGCAAGAGTCGACCACTTTGGAGTATTCCGAAAAGTCTTCACTGGCGGTGAAAGCCCCACTAAAGATAACATTTTCTTCGCCCAATTCACGAATGGCCAAGTCAGTGACTTCTTTCACGAGGTCGAGATCCTGTTCAATGGCATCGTACCCAGGTAGCCATTCCACCACGACTTGAGCGTTGTTATTTTCACCAATGCCTTTAGCGAGTTGCTCCACACGTTCAAGGATGAGTTTGCGATCAGCCTTGTCTTTCGTGCGGATATTGACGCCAATTTCGGCTGTATCCGGAATAACGTTCACTGCATTGCCACCGCGGAAAACATTGGGTGAAACCACCGCGAAGTGTTCTGGACTAATGTTGCGCGAGACGATGGTGTGCAGTGCCTCAATAATCTGAGCGCCCACCAAGATCGGGTCAATCGAGAGGTGAGGGGTGGAGCCATGAGAGCCTTGCCCCTGAATCTTGATATTGCATGAGTCGCAACTCGTGCTGGCCATGCGATCTGTGAAAATGCGAAGTTTACCGAGCTTTCCGGGCAGTACATGCAAGCCAAAGCAGTGATCAACCCCTTCTAATGCCCCCACTTTAATGACTTCAATGGCACCTCCTGGTGGCATTTCTTCAGCAGGTTGGAAGATAAATTTCACGCGTCCAGTGAGACGGTCACGCATTTCAGAGAGCACAAGTGCCGTACCCATGAGCATGGCAGAGTGCATATCGTGTCCGCAAGCGTGCATCACACCAGGTGTTTGCGATTTAAAGGGTAGGTCGTTTTCTTCCAGAACGGGGAGCGCATCGGTATCGGCACGAAACGCGAGCGTTTTACCTTCACCAGCGAGACCTTCCAAGGTTGCCACGATGATGGTGGGTGTTGGTCGTTCTACCTTGAGCCCATCGATACCTTCTAAGACACCTGCAATGTAGTCAGCCGTTTTCGTTTCATGAAAACTCAGTTCTGGATGCTGGTGGATGTGTCGACGCCAGGCAATGACAGATTCGGTAGGAAGAACATAATCACTCATCAAAGTGCTCCTAATGAGTTGGATTGGATGCTGCGGTCAGTTCAAGAATGGACTGGTCGGGGACGATCAGTAAAGAATAGCAAAAAGAAAGAAGATTGGAGATCTTAAAAACTGTGTTTTGAAGGCTAAATTTTAATTAACATAATAACACTTATGTTGAATATTATAAATTCAGCGAAATTTTGACTAACTCTAGAGACTCTGGGAGATCTCTAAAAACTCTCACGAACGCCCTGCTTCTTTCTTCTTGCCAGTTGATATGTTACTCACAGCAGCAGAACGTGCGATTGAGAACCCAGAAAGTGCAGAAGAAATTCCGCTTTCTGAAAAAACGGGATTTGCGAAAGCGATAAGGTTACATCCAGCAGTCTTTAGCTTTGACTCCTTTGTTTGCCGAGTCCCTAAAGATGATTTGGTGGAGTTCTATCAACTCATTCCTTTCTTTGAAGAAGAAAGTGACTTGATTGAGAAAAAAGGATTCGATGACTTTCTTGATCTTTGCTACGACAAGCATTTAGAGGTGATTAATCCAGAGCGCCAGAATGTGGTGCTCGATCAAGATGGGATTGAAGATAACGCCACCGAAATGGACAAAGGTGAAGAGCATCTTCAAAAGATTGCCGAGTTAGGGCTTGCAATCGATGATATCTGTGCCTTTAACCATATGGCGATCTATCTCTACTGGTCTATTCAGCACGATTTGATGAGTAACCCCTTTAATCACAAGTATGTTCATCTAGTGAATGGTGTGAAATCGGGCACGATCACGGACTTGCGAGAGTTTATTCGTGATGGACTCGATGGGCGGCTTGAAATGACTATGTATGGGCCTGATGGCGCTTACTTTGCGATTGGCTACAATCAGGGCGATCGCTCGAAGCGCTACGTTTATTTGCGTGACTATCGCAACTACGCGCTCTCTGTTCTTGAGCGAGACGATTGGCGGGATGTGGAAGAGGAAGAAGCCGCTTATTTACTTCTCCCCTTCACAGAAGAACATCAAGCTGCCATTGGCAAAATCATTGATGAGCGCTTTGCGGAGTATCTCAAAGAAAAAGCTGAAGAAACCGAAGATAGTGACCTTCCTCGCTTCAGGGTGGCGACTGCCGACGCAGGGAAAGTTCGCATACTAGACAATTGGGATGGACCGCTATATGCCTACTGTTCAGGCCGTATTGGGGAGGGAGGCATTCCCGCAGGCTGGGCCAAGCGCATTGAATCCGTTACGGATCATGGAGGTTGGGAAAGCGGTTGGTTCTTTATTGTGGGGGACGAAGTAGAGCTCTATGGTGAAGAGTACGCGAAGGAGCACTGTGCATTCTACGATTTAAGAGAAATTTGCAGTATTGATCCCTTGTTGGTAGAAATTCTCAAGAAACCTGCGGGGACTCTCCTTCGTAAGCTTGAGAATGGTCAGTGGGTAGATGCTAGCCACGAAGAAGAGGGCGCTGAAGAAGAAGGCTACTGGGTTCGCGTGAAAGATTACACACCGCAATACAGTTAATTTTTTTCTGTACCCTAAAAGCAAAGACCTCCTCTCTTCTCTCAGAAAAGAGGAGGTCTAAGGAAGTTCAGTCAGCGCAACTTTACTTCTTAATCGCCTTGGTGATTGCGTCAGCTGCTACGCGGCCAGACGTTAAAGCCCAACCCACGTTAGCACCAGCCGGGGAGTCATCCCCCATCACACCACCAACCAATTCACCGGCAGCCCAGAGACCAGAAATGGTCTTACCGTCTTTGGTCATCACATTGAGATGATCATCGGTGACCAAACCACCCATCGTCGTAGCGAAGCGAGGCTTCTGTTCAACGATGTAGTAAGGACCTTCTGCGGAGATTTCAGCCTTCATGTACTGAACTGGACGATCAAAGTCGGCGTCCTTCTTCGCCTTCACAAAGCTGTTGTAGCGAGCAACGGTAGCCTTCAAATTGTCACCGTTAACGCCAGCGAGCTTAGCGACTTCTTCGATCGTGTTGCCCTTCACAAAGAGAGGAGCGCTCTTGCCGTTGTTGGCCAAGTACTTGTCAGCATCTTCATGCGAAACGCCCGTTTCGGGGAGGCGCTTGTAGAAGCCTTCCCAGGACTTCTGGTCCATGAACACATAGGCCATATGGTTCGGGGTTTCCATCATCGGGTCGAGAATGTGACGGTTAGAAGCCTTTTCATTCACAAAGCGCTTGCCATTCACGTCAACCAAAATACCAGCCTGGTCAAAAGCACCAACGTTAGCGTAAATCGTGGACTTGGCGATACCAGAAGCCACTTCAACGCCGTTCGGATAGCGCTTACCGTACTGCATCAATTGGGTCTTGGCGCCCAAGCTCATCGCCATCTTGTGGCCGTCGCCCGTGGACGAAACAGGACCGTAGTAAAGCGCAGACTTCACCGGTTCAGAGAGCATTTCTTTGTTGTTACCAAAGCCGCCCGTAGTGAGCAACGTGCCCTTGGCTTTAATCGTGTACTTCACACCGTTTTCATCGGTGGCTTCTACACCGACGACATGACCCTTGTCGTCGGTGAGAAGTTTGTTCACTCGGGTGTTATAGAGTACCTGAGCGCCATTGCTGGCGATGACTTCACGTAAGTGCTGAGCCATGGTACGAGCGCCACCCTCGAATTCCAAAGCGCGGCGGTGAGAGTATTCAGCAAGATAAGGCAGATCGTTCGGGATGAACTTCACGCCCACTTTGTCATGCAACCAGTCAATGGTTGCACCAACATTGTGTGCGTAGAGAGAGATTTTGCCAGGATCGTTGAGGTTATGACCATTAGCCATAAAGTCCTTGATCATGGACTCGGGGGAGTCATCCTTGACACCGAATTCCTTCTGGAGCTTAGAACCCTGAGCAACGACTTGACCACCAGAGATAGCTGCTGCGCCACCGATGTACGGCATCTTTTCAACTAAGATGACGTTCAAGCCATTCATACGACCACGAATCGTAGCGGACATGCCAGATCCGCCACCACCTACAACCACCATATCGGTCGTGAGCGTCTTTTCACCACCTTTTGCCTTGACGGCTAAGGGCACTAACGTGGCAGGATCCACGCCAGCTTGCTTCACGCAATCTTCCACAGCTTTACGAATAGCGGTAGAAGTTACGGTAGCCCCAGCTACACCATCGATCGCTGGAGACTGACGTTCAACGATGCGACCTGGGAGAACTTCGACAGCCTTGGAGCCAATGCCCAAGGTTTCAGTTTGTTGGACCACTTTAACGCTAGCAATCTTGTCGGTCGTAAACGTCACTTCCACCGTGACTTCACCGTGAATGCCAGGAGCGCTAGCGGTATACGTACCAGCCTTAAAAGTTGCTGCAGAGGCAACAGAGGCAGCTATCGCAAAGGAAGCGACGAGAGCTGTTGCTAAGAGTTTTTTCTGAAAGGACATATCAATTCCTCAAAAGAGGCGTCATTCTTTCACTGCCGAGAGAGTAGTCAAAGAAGAGCCTACGTTTGTTGCGCTGAATGAATGTAGAGCACTTTCCCTGCCCTACAGTCGATTCTCAGTGGGGGATGTTTGCTAGAGAAGGCACGCACCCTACTCTGAGTCTGTCGATCATTTTAGAAAAAACGTTTCTTTTTCACTACCTCCTTTGGGAGGTAGTGGAGGTACGTAAGCTATAACAAAAGAGAAAACTTTAACTTTTCTCTATTAGCGAGAGGGAGAGCGCCGTTTCTTTCTCAGTAAGTAAGAAATTGTTGTGGAGTCTTGGGGAAACCCCTAGGATGTATGCCCTAATTAGGGGCTTAAACATTTTCTTACACCCCACTATACTGTCAAGAATCTTCCTAGCCTGTGCGGGAGAAAATTTGCAGGATCAAAAGCAACTCTCGCACTACAGTTAAGAAGAGACCACCACTCCCAGCAACAAAACTAGAAAACGAGGAAATTCTATGTCTTTGACCCTGTGGTTCGCTGGTATTGTCGTCATCGCGACAGTCTATGCTCTCATCAAGCGTTATGAAACGCGTCTTGTTCTTCTCACCGCTGGCTTCCTTTTAGCCATTGTGTCGATGAAGCCCATGATGGCCTTCCAACAGTTCGATAAATCCATGACCAACGGTAGCTTGATTATCGCTATCTGTTCGGCTTTGGGTTTTGCCGCTGTGATCTCTCTCACAAAGTGTGATGTGCACTTGGTTGTGCTCTTAATGCGCCCCTTGAAGCGCTTAGGGCTTCTACTCTTACCTGCCTGCATGGTGGTGACGAGTATTATTTCGACCGCTATTCCGTCAATGGCAGGTCTCTCTGCTGCCGTTGCCCCGACGATGGTTCCGATTTTGGTTCGTTCTGGCTTCCACCCTGCCCTTGCGGCAGCCTCGGTGGGCGCTTGTATGGTACCTGCCTACTTAAACCCAGGAGTATCACATAACCCCTTTGTGGCGAAACTCGCTGGTATGGATGTGATGCAGTTTATTGGCGCACATTCCGTCACGACGCTCACCATTGGTTTAGTGAGTATTCTTTGCTTGACGCTCACCTGCCTCTTCTACAAAGACTATAAGAAGGAAGGTTTTGCCAACACGGGTATCGTGAAGTTTGACGATGCTGACCCGATTGATAAACCCAATATCTTCTACGCTATCGCCCCGCTCGTCCCCGTCGTTTTGATGGTGACGGTCTCGATGGTCGTGAAGAAGTACGTTCCTGACTTCAAGATTTCGGTCGCTACCGCTATGCTCGTCGGTACCGTTTACGCTTTGGCCGTGACACGTACGAGCCCAGAAGCCGTGACGAAGAAGTTCTTTGAAGGGATGGGTCGTGGTTATGCCAACATCATCGGTATCATCATTGCCGCAGGTGTGTTTGCTGCTGGTCTTCGCGCTTCTGGTTTGATTGACTTCTTTGTGGAATATCTGAAGCACGCAAATGAAGTTGCCAAGATTGGCGGTAGCTTTGGTCCCTTCATCCTTGCTGTGTTAACGGGCTCTGGTGACGCTGCTGCCTTTGCCTTTAACGAAGCAGTTACGCCTCACGCTGAAAAGTTTGGCTTAACGATTGACGGCTTGGGCTATCTCTCGATGGTTTCTGCAGGTATCGGTCGTCAGGCTTCTCCGCTTGCTGGTGGGATTATTCTCCTTTCTGGTATCGCTGGGGTTTCTCCAGTTGAAGTTGTGAAGCGTACGGCGCCTGCTGCAGTACTGATGCTCTTGACGCTCTACTTCTTGACGCACTAATCCCACTCTTTCACTAAACCAAGGGCACCGATGACTTGTAATAGGCCTCGGTGCTTTTTCGCTTCTCTCGGAAGTGTTATCGCTGTGGGCATATTGCAAAGGTCAACCGTCAAGGGAACAAGTTCAAGTGCAAGAAGCTTGGCTTAGAGGACCATGCTGATGTGAATGTTGCCAAGAATATTTTCCCAAGATATCAAAGGTCTAATGCTATTCCTCTGTCTGCGTCTTCGGAAAATATCCTGAAAATAGAGAAAATAATCAGATCTAAAGATGATATAAAAAAGTACGTAAAATTACGTAAAAATAAAGATAAATTTTAAAATTTCTGATTTCAGGCGTACAATCAGAAGATCTTTCCATAGAGAAAGATGAAAATTGTGGGTTGGACACTTAGTTAGTGAGTAGTTAGGTGTTTGACTTTCAACCCTGATATTTACGCCTAAGCCCTGTACCCATTCCAAGAGTGATGGAAATGGCGATAAAAAACAGGTAAGTGGCACATACAGTGGTATGTTTGCACAAGAAACGCCGCCTTAGACTGGAGTTTCCAATCTAAGTGTTTGTTCAAGCACTGTTATTCGCCTGGTGAGCGTAACGTGGAACAATAGGCCATTGCCGAGAGGGAAGGTTAAAACCTTTTATAACCGTACTCGACGGAACTGAAGACATCAAAGCTCTCGAAAACTTCACCAATTTTTCGAGCTGTAAACTGTGATGAATTCAGAGCGAATATGAAAAATAGAGCTGTGTAAAGGTTGAACTCCATACCAAAAGTTAGACAAAAAACTTTTGGAAGTCAGTTCATATTGTTTTGTACAGAGTTTCTTTACGGCTGAGTGAAAACGAGAGTTGTCTATTCAGCGTGAAATCTGGCATGATGAACCTTGACCCCCTTCTCTGCTGATTGAGAGAACGCTAGAAGCGTGTTTTCTTGGTTGGAGAGTGAGAGAATTTTAAGAACAAGGTTCATTCAAAGGCTCTATTCATGTCCGCTAAACTCGCTCTTTTAACAACTTGTAAACAATGGCGTGAGGCAGGATTCCACCAAGCAATTGTGGATAGCATCACACAGGTCGATAACTACAAAGCGGACGCAGATCTCTGCTTGGCGTTGGCTACGGCCTATAACGAGATGCCCAATCACGAGTTAAATGCCAATCGCGCAATCGACCTTCTACTTCCTCATCTGGAAGAGCACCTCGATGATATCGAGTGGCGCTATCAGATGGCGCTTTGCTACAGCTATATTGATCGTCCACATCGTGCACTGGGTTATGCCGTGCAGGTGGCAGAAAAGGACGCTCAATACAAAAACGTCAACGATATTATTGAGCATTCCGTTACAGGAATGCAGGTTGCGTTTGGGGAGCGAGCTTTTACGGAACGCATTAAAGAGATGTGGAAGCTCTTTGAAGCGGAAATGGATAATTTCGAGGTAGCGATTCACAATTTTCATCAGGACCCTGATGCTCTGATGAAAAATCTTACCGCAGTGCTTAATGTGGCTGTGAAGGATATCGATTTTGGAGTCTCGATTGATTCGAAGAAACCTTCGTTATTCTTGCCCATCGGAGACCTGACGGACGCCTTCAAACTCTGGCGTTTGACGTTTGATATTCCAGCAAAGATTACTGAGCGTTGGGATATTCGCGCTGGGCATCCCTTTACCGAATCGGGTGACGTCTCTGTGGCAGGAATGCGCCCAGAAGATATTGAATTCTGGATTGATGAAGCAGAATCCAATAACGCCTATCTCGCCCTTCAGGTCTATTCGCCTAAAATCAAAGCGATTTTTGATAAAGAAGGCGAAACGGGTGCTCGTCGTGAGGCAAGTGGCATGATCAACATGCTCTTGGGTGACGTGAACCGTTTGCGCTATATCTATAGCATGAATGTGATGGAATCGCGTCCCGAAGGGAAAGCCTATAACCTCAAAGAACTCCCCGCAGTTCTGAAAGAGCGTGGTGCCGTCTTGGATGGGACGCTGAATGACCTATTAAATGAAAAGATGGGTTATCAGCTCAAACCTAGCGAAAAGGATCCTCGTTTCCGTGCCGACGTGAGCCACGGAATTACGCAGCATGCTCGCTTGATTTCCGAGTGGTACGAAGAAAATCCCTACACGTTTGATCGCTTTGCGGACGATGGGATTATTCCTGCTATGATCGTCTTTGAGTTGCCAGAGGATAAAAAGACTGACGACCCAGGTGCTCGTCTTGACCTCGCAGGTCAAATGGCAGGTCACTTGATCAACTTAGTAGGAGACGAGAAGATTCGCGTCTTTGGGCTCGCCTCTGGATTAAAGCGTTGCTATATCGACTGTCTTTTCTGGAGCCTCCCAGAATGCAAAGCAGTGGCTCGCGTGGTCGCTGATGGCTTGAAGTGTCCCTATGCAGTCATCCAGTTCCTCGATTGGCGTTTCCCACCTGATGACCTGAAAGAGCCTCTAGAGAAAGAAGAGGCGTAAGAAGTTCAGTCTAAGGATTCACATTTAAGGATTCAAATTTATCCAATGGCGCAGGCTTTGTCCTGCGCTTTTTTTGCTGAAATTTGAAATCTGCCTGAGAGAAAAAACCTTTCCTCAATTTTCCCTCCACTCATCAATCTACGCCAAGCTTTTGAGAAATAAGAAATTTTTCTAGAGGTGGGAAAACAATATTTGTACGACAAAAGTCTCTTCTAGAAATGTCACTTTTAGAGCATTGAGGTAAGTACTGGAGAAAACGGACTTATCTTGTTACTCAGACATTTTTCTTTTCTTGCTATTCTTAGGGTTTCTGCTAATTTTCGTTCTAAAAAATTCCCTTAATTTTTGGGAAAATTTGAGTTTTGACGCCAAAGCCCATGGCGTCTTTAACTGCTTAAAAATGTGAGGTAGCCGATTTATCTAGGGCAAAAGAGGTTTCCATTTCCTAGACTTTTTTCTGGCGTGTTTTGATAAGGTTTTGGCACGTTCGATCAATCAGCGGGGGTGAGTTTTCGCGATGATAGACACAACAACCTATCACAGAGGATAAATCATGACTGATATTGCCGAACTCAAAAAACGTTGTGCTGGCAGCTACCTCAGCAATGATGACCTCTTGCCAACGAAACAGACCTGGAATTGGTACAACATCTTTGCATTTTGGATGTCAGACGTACATAGCGCTGGTGGCTATGTCTTCGCGGGTACCCTCTTTTCTTTGGGGTTAAGCGGCTGGCAAGTGTTCGTCTCACTGATCGTTGGGATTCTTATCGTTCAAGTTTTGGCCAATACGATTGGTCGAGCAAGTCAACGTTACGCAGTCCCCTTCCCCGTGATCTCCCGCATGACCTTCGGGGTGATCGGCTCTAACTTATCTTCCTTGACGCGTGGCATTATCGCTATCGTTTGGTACGGTATTCAAACGTACTTAGCGAGTAGCGCCTTGCTTGTCACGGTGCTCTACTTCTATCCGTCCTTAGCGCCTTATGCCGAAGACAGCATCCTTGGTCTTTCCACCTTGGGTTGGTGGTGCTTTGTCATTATGTGGCTTTTCCAGACGGCGCTCTTCTTGATGAAGATGGACTTCATTAAGCTCTTCATCGACTGGGCGGGTCCTGCCGTTTATGTGGTGATGGTCGTCTTGATGTTCTACATCATCTATAAGGCAGGTTGGAGCAACATCTCTTTCACTTTGCACGATAAAGAGCTCACCGCGGGTGAATCTTTCTGGCAAGTGATTGTGGGGATCTCGCTGATCGTTTCCTACTTTGCTGGTCCCACGCTTAACTATGGTGACTTCTCGCAGTACTGCAAGAGCATCGACGATATGAAGCGCGGTAACTTCTGGGGCTTGCCGATTAACTTCGTGTTCTTCTCCTCGATCGCAGTGATCACGATTTCGGGTACGCCTGCCGTGTTCGGCAAGATGTTGATCGATCCGATCCACGTCATGGGTTACCTGGATACGCCGCTCGTTGTGCTCTTGATGGGCTTTACGCTCTTCGTGGCAACGATTGGGGTGAACATTGTGGCGAACTTCGTTTCTGCAGCGTTTGATATCTCGAACGTGTTCCCGAAGGTGATTACCTGGCGTCGTGGTGGTTTGATCGCTGCTGTGGTCTCCGTGATGATTCTTCCTTGGAATCTCTTTAATTCGCCTGAAACGATCCACTACACAATCGACGTTTTGGCGGGTCTCCTTGGGCCTCTCTACGGTGTGATCATCGTTGACTACTACTTGATCAAGAAGCAGCACATTTATGTGATTTCGCTCTACGATCCGACTCCTCAGGGGATCTACTGGTACACCAAGGGGGTGCATCTCACGGCTGTGGGCTCGGTTTTCTTCGGTGGTGCTATCAGCGCAGTGGTCTTCCTCTCGCCCGATACGTGGGGGATCTCGAACTTCTCCTTCTTCATTGGGATGTTTGCTGCCACAGGCATGTATATACTCCTCAACGCGAAGACGATCTTCGGAGACAAATAAAAAGATTGGGTACTTGTCAAATAGGTGCCCAACTTCTCAAATTCCTAAGGCGCTTCACCTTGCACTCTTCTCTCCATCCGGGAGAGGTTGTAAGGTGAAGCGTTTTTTCGTTGTAGGTCTCAAAAGTCAAAGAAAGTCGCCGAAGGGTTTCCCGTCTTTAATATGTTTCCAGTTCGTTCGCCCATCTACAGCTCCCCCACATACGTAAGAGCCGGCAGTAGACGAACTTGAAAAAGTTTGATCTGTAGTTAGTCGAGCAACATGCTTGTTAACGGGTACAAGAACTCCAGAAGCCAAATGCTCCTCCTTGAGTTTGGCAATTTTTGGGCTGATTCCGTGGCGAGATTCAATGCTCACAATACTGTCTTTTTCTACTCGAATGCCAGTGTTTACCTTCACACCAGTAGCATTTACAGTAATCCCTGCTCGTGACTTACGGGAAAAGTGGAAACGTATCGTGTTGTTATCGGACTTTTTGACGACAGTCTGGGCTGTGGAACTATGCTTTACTTTTGCGTTTTTGAGATATTCGCCAAAATCACGCCCCTCTTTTGTGTTTTTCCACGCGTTTTTCCCATTGATTGCTCCGCCATAAACATAGCTGCCAGCCGTTGAAGAGCTTGTGAAAGTTTGGTCAACGGTGAGTTGAGCGAGATGATTATCCACCGGGAGTAAAACCCCAGATTGCAGATGCTCCGCCTTTAATCTAGCGAGTTTAGGGGGTAGACTATCCCGGGCGGTTATAGCGACAAGGCTTCCCTTTTCAATGCGAATACCGTTTTCCACTTTAACCCCACTGGCATTAACGGTAACTCCTGCTTTAGTCTTGATAACCAATTGAAAACGTAGAACGTTGTCACAGTCATCTTTTTCTTTGAGAGTGATCGTCGATACTTGGGGTTTATTATCGAAAACGGGGTACTGAAAAAAAGTCATGATAGTACGCACATTTTCAACAAAATTTTCTAAACCTGCCTTTTTGGCATCCGTTACATAACCGCCATTAGGCGTATTGCCATTAACAACCTTGTAACGACCTGCCTGTTTAGCTAACTCCCAAAAACGGTGCTCGAGATAGCAAAGTTCCGTTGGCCCAATATCTTTGGCTGTAAAGAAAATCACGTGTTGGGTGAAGCTCTTTTTACCGCTTTTCTTGTGTTCCAGAAAGCGTTGGGCAATGGATTCACCGCTACGACGCTCTTGAACTTGCCCGATGTACACTTGACCTTCAAATTTTCCGCTCTTTTCTTCGCGACCAACTAGAAAGTAAACCCCACTAGACTTCAGATCATTTCGAGGATCTTTTAGCGACAACGAATTTGGGGGAATACGGTACCCTACTCCCATTCTTCTTTTTATATTGTTCACTATATTTAAAAGCATTCAAAACAAAGGCTTTTCGTTTATTTAGTATTGGGAATTTCGTTCCATTTTAGCTTGTTTTTGGATTATTTTACCCATCCCAGTCCCAGTTCCAGCATCAGATATATCCTCGAATATATCCATAGTTAAGCTAAAAATTATTCTTTTGGCAATAATCTCTAACTACATCAATCCAATTTTCATACCAATACCACTGTTTAGAAACTTTTACTCCATAATTATATTTTTTATTTTTAGCATCTTTTGCCTTCCATAATTGAGTATGGTAATGCATGCTAAATGTAGAATACCCTTCCTCGTTCATCATTTTCACGATATCACTAGGCAAAAATTTCGCTTTTTCAACAGCTTTAACTAACACACGTTCTACATCTTTTGCTTTGTCACTGTCTGGAGAAATAAATTCTATTGCCCTATCTGCTTGATTGGCTCGATTTACTTGTATTGGAATGTATACAATCCTGTAAGAATAGTATAATGATTTTAATTCTTCATCATCCAACTCGGATTCAAATGTTGCAATAAAATTCTTTACATTACTCGGTATTTCATTTACTGATTCTTTTCTTAATAACTGTTCCTGTTCGGGTGATATTGGAGAAAATTGAATTGCTAAGCTCAAATTATCTTTTATGCTATGCTTATCCCCAAACATTTTGATTATCTCTCTATTATAATTTAATGCACATGCTTGTAGTTTAGCTCCAATATATTCATCAATGCTATCCGTTTTCTGATGTTCGATTTCATGTCTTATTCCAATTAAAAACCTCAGATTATTTGCTGTACCTTTATCTAATGGAGAAGCTTGTTCATTAATACACCTTTCTAGCTCCCAGTGCTTATATGCACCATTCTTAGTCCTATCATATCTTTTCCGTTTGCCTCTCATATGAAAATATCTATAACCTATACTTTCTTTGCTGTAATAAGCATGCATAAGATATGTCCAAGAAATAATGGCAGTGATAATAAACATCTCAGACTTAAATTTAATCAAAGGGTTGTTATAAATCTGTACAGCAGATACCATTGCTTCTTTTGATTTATCAAGTAACTCATTGGTTATTGATCTACCCATTTTAAACTCTCCAGCTATAAACGATTTCTAAAAGCATTCCTAATATCAATAACTCTATCTATTACTTCATTAACTAATTCATTGTAGTTTTCATGATTGTCAAAATCTAATCCGCTAATATAGTAGATAATTCTGGAAGCTTTTTTATTATCTAATCTTTGCCAATCCATACTAAATCCCAATTCATTTTGTATTTCTTCAGATGCTGAATACAACCTATCAAAAAGTTCCTTATTATCATTAATGTAAATTTCAATACCTATGCTATTGATTTTATTTACTAATGTAATTGATATATGTGCTTCGCTCGTACCAAGTGCAACATCATACCAGTGATCTGTTGTAGCTTTTCTTGCATTAAATGGCTTATTTCTTAAAATCAAAACTTCATTAAATCTATTCCAGAAGTTCAATCTTGCAGCCTGTGCTTTACTTAACTCTCCACTATCCATACCGGCGTTTGCTGTTTTTACAAAATCATTAGGCTTCTCTATAACCACAAATTTCGGTGCCGGCAAAGAATCTCCAATCTTATATGCACGAATTTCCATTAGAAAAAACGAAATATCTTTAGTTGTCTTATTGTTTAACCACTCTATTGCACTTCTATGTTCTTCTCTTGCTTCTTTAACAATCCAAATCACAACATTTGCATCCAATCCGGAAGCATATGTTATTATTTTGCCTAAATGGTCATGATTAGTAGCTTCAAGTTGGTTTTCAATAATAACCTTAATCCCCGTTGTTTCATCTTTCGCAACTAAATCACAACGGTAAGAACCAACAAAGACTTCTTTGTTTATCTCTGTCAATGTTAAGCCTATTTCATCGCTTAGCATTTCAATATTTTCTTCTTTAGATAACCATTCCGAAAAATCATATTGCTCATGCTTCCAGAGTTCTCTAATATCAACTTCCTCTAATTTCCCTAATTTCAATTTATTCATCATCCTTTAAATATCTTTTAATATTTCTACTAAATTTTTCATTTCCTTAGAAGCAATATATCGATTCATAAACTTAAAATCTATATCTCCCAATTCATCCACCGGCATCATAATTTTTTGTCTTGCCATCCTATCACCATTAAACTTATACGCATAACGATATTTTTCTTTCTGTTGCAATATCATTTGTTTTAAGAACATATAGCAGTATTTATTTTGCCCTTGTTCATCCTTAAATGATACTCTCTTTACATCATCAGAAAAAACACAAGAATATGGATGATAGAAGTTTTCAACCACGCTGCCATTATAGTTTACACCAAGCACGTTTTTATCATGTGAAGCATTCGTGTTTGAAACAAAATTTGTAATGCCGTTATTAGAATCTGTTGCTCCAATAAATGGTATATTACCATCTTGCATATTTGCCTTTGTAAGTCTAACACCAGAATTAATATTGCAAATCTCATCCAAGAAAAACTCTTTCCAATCCGCATTGTCAAAATGGTTATACATTATATATATATTCGTCAAGGTATTTTAAGACATTTTTTATCTGTTTTTGTTCAATATTTTTTATAAAGTTTTCCATGTAAAACCAGTTTGGATTTCCATACTTATCTATCGGCAAAAGTATTTTTTCTCTTTTGATTCTTGTGTCATTTATCTCTCTGTTGAAAGAATATTTTTCTTCCAATCTCCCCAAAATAACGGAAATAAACTTATAAACTGTATCGCTCCCGTTCGGTAACTTCAAAGATGTTACATGATCACTGGCGATATATTCATAATTATGATAAAAACAAGCACCAACACTTCCACTATTCGCAAGAGTTAGATCATTGTCTGATTTCCTGACCTTTTCAGTATTTCCAATAAAATTGTCTACACCATTGTTCAAAGCTGTAGAAGAAATATAAGGTATTTCTCCATCAATTTGATTTGCCTTAGTTAATCGCTTCCCTCTTTGAACAGTGTCAAATATATCTGAAATGAAAAACTCGCCCCATTCAACATCAGTTAAAACTTCAGGGCTAATCACTAAATCAAGTAGTCTATTTTTATAGTAATCTTTTAGATCTTGCCTTTTATTGTTTTCTCTTTCCTTGATGTATCCTTCCATAAAGTGCCAGTTAGGATTACCTTGTTTATCAACAGGTAATAAAAGACTTGATTTTCGCATTCTTTTTGGTCTCCACTTTTTAGCATACTCAAAGCTTTTTCCACTTTGTTCCAACATTGGAATTAAAAATTTAGCAAGGCTACTATTTAGTTTGTATCCTTTTAAATATATAGGAGTAACATCATGACTACATGTAAATTTTTCTGCTTGATAATATACATTTCCTACAGATCCATTATTTGTAATCGTGAGACAGTTTCCATCAAATATTCTCTTATCTATATCTTTGCTAGTTTTTTTCCCTACTTTGTCGTAAGCTAAGATTATTTCTTCAGTATAGAAAGTGCTTATTCCATTGTTATATTGTGTTGCACTTAAAAAAGGTATTCTCCCTCCCTCTACTGGAGGTTTTTTATTATAATATCCATCTTTAATATCAAAAATTGATGATAAGCTAAATTGCCTCCACTCTACATCGTTTAAATGATACTTATACATAATCAGCACCATCCTCTGCGTCCTTTAACACATCGTCATCTATCTGCACTGTGTTTTCTTCAATACCAAATAAATATCCTCTGCCATGGGTTATCATATTAACTTCAAAAGTTAAATAATCTGCAATAGTCTTTTCAAAATCCTCATCACTTGGAATTTCATCGTTGAAATAATAGAAAGAATGCAGCCATTCATCTGTATCTTCAACTGTAGTAGAAACACAAAATTTTGTTGGTACTTCTATTTCATTATTCCATACATCAAGAAGATGTTGCTTTTTATCTTTTGCACTACCATCATCTATCAATCCAACGTGCTTACTAACAATATATCCATCATTTTCAAAATTTATGAATTTAGCTTTCTTACTTTTACTATGAGGAATACCTACAGTAAAAATTCCTATACAAGGATTTGTTCCCACTCCATAAAATGTATTCTTATTTAGAGTTATAACTCCTTCAAGTGTATGCTTACTTAAAATTTTTGTCTTAAGGTTCTGCTCATCCTTTGTTTTCCCTGTAAAAGTTGATTGTGGAACAATCACTGCAACTCTCGCCCCTTCAACTAAACTTTCTAATAGATGATCTACAAAATTAATCTCATATAGTTCTGGATTCTGTTTTGAACCTTGTGAGTACGGAGGGTTCATCATTCCAACAGTACATCCCTTAAGCTGAATTTTGCTTGGATTTTGAGCTAAGAAATCTTGATTTTCTAAATTACTTTTGCCATCTCCACGCAATATCATATTTGTAGTTGCAATTGTAAACATATAATCTTGAAGCTCAATGCCAAACAGTCTGTTTTTTCTAATCTCTATCTGCTCAAATTCATCTTCCGTTTTTGACAACATCTGGTGCATAGCAGCAATTAGAAAACCAGCAGTACCACAGCAAGGATCTAAAATCTTGTCTGTAGGCTTTACATCAAGTAATTCACAGAACAAATCTGTAATATGCCTTGGTGTCAAAATAATACCTAAACTCTGTCCATCTCCTCCAGAATAAGACATAAATTCACCATAAAATCTACCGATATAATCTTCCGTAGATGAACTATATTTTATATTTGTGAAGATACTGTTATATAGAACCTCTGTAAAATATCTAAGTGGCGTTTTCCCAAGATTAGAGTTTTTTTCATTAATTTTATTGTTATCTTTTATAATATTGAATTGGTTAAGCAACTTATCTCTTTTAACTTCAGGACTAACATTTGCTCTTTTTAAGTTATCTTCTATTGCCTTATATATTTTTGAACCATCTGTTCTGATTTTATCGCCAATCAAATCGGAGATATCAAAGTTTTTATGTTCAATTTCTGATAATGCGAGTAAAATTCCAGAAACAATTAAAGGTTTGTTTTTATCTTCTAAGTTTCCAAAATTTCTCAAATCCTCATGAAGAGAACGTGCAACTTTTAACAATTCTTCTGTCTTTAGTTCATCATTAGTTTTAACTTCTAATATTTCTCTTACATAATACTCATTGATATTATCAGTACTGAAGGATATGAAAGTTTCAACATCATCAAGTTCCTTATATCCGCCTCTTTCATCAATAAACAAAGGTGAAATTCTATGGTTTTTCTCATTACCGCTTACACCGATTGCAATTATCTTTTTATAAGTTGTATTTTTTGCCAAATGTTTTCCATAAAACAACGCACCGTTCACTGCATAATCTGTAGTGGATTTAATATCTTCAGCAATTAAATCGTGTTCATTCCTATTAACATGCTTATTTAGACTTGCTTTATCTTCAATTACCACAAGAAAATCTTTAATTACTCCAACATATTCTGGAAATCCGACATTACCTGTCCCCTTCTTTGAAGCAGTAGCCAGAACCTCATCTATTTCTTTTATATTGCTTCCTTGAGCTGAAAAATCATTTTGTACGCCTATTTCTTTAAGCATGTCATATACCCAAAGATCCGTCATTATTTCTTTCTTAGCCATTATCTATTTCCTCCATATAAACAAGATTCTCTTCTGCAAAACTTTCTAATAATTTGTTGAGTTGTCCAGTTTGAATTCTTGTTAATTTATATTTATTTTTTCTTATCGCATTAAATACTTCATCATTCTCAATCATAAATTCGCATATATCAGGTGGTGGTGTCCTTCTAATTTGTGAATATAAATAATCCATTTTGTCACGATCTTTATCGTTGGGATTTAATTGTAGAATTATGTTTTTATAAACTTCAGGGCTTGGAGCATTTATTCCATCTTCAATATATTTAAGGTTTGAATTTGGCAAGTCTATGACTTTGGCAAATCCACGTTGACTATAATCCTTCGCTTCTCTATTAGATTTAATTAACTTCCCAAGTTCAACCTTTAGCTGTTTTTTATCTTCATTTTCAGTTTTCAAAATGCTCCTCCTTTCTTATATGTTCTATGTTATGTAACAAAGAACATTATATCATAAATCAACTCATTTTTCATCTACAAAAAAGATAGTTGGTTACTTTTTTCATTTCACCAACTCTCGATAAGTTTTCTAAAACATTTTATTTACTTTGTCCTTTTCACCAACAGAGAATGTATATCCCAAATTTCTTTTGATAGATGTTCAATTTGCGATTGCATATCTTTGATGTCGTCGCTATAGATAACACCGGTAGAATTAACTCGTTTAGCAATTTGGTTGACACTACTTGCATATCTAAAAAGCAGTCCTTGTATTTCTCTAAAGGGCTGTAAATCAATAATATAAATTTCATTTTCCATTACACATTTTCTTATAAAATGGCTCATAGTTTTACACTTTGCCATCTTCATTTTCTTTTCAAAAATTGTTCTTTCTTCCTCTGTAAGTCTTATTTCGATACGCTCATTTCTTTCTCTATTTTTCATAATTATATTCTCCTTATCTTTTTTTTTGGGGTATTAGGGTTCTCCCTAACAAGTTAAATTTGATTAAAATATTGAGTAGCAAAGCAGTCAATTTTTTCAAATTTTTCGTAAGTGTACGGACACTTACTGTGCTTGCTACATAAGTTAATAACATTTAAAGATTCATTGCTAAATTTCTCATTTTGTACCATAAACTTATTACAGCTACTAGTTGTACAAAAAAATTTAATAGATGATAAAAAGCACGCTACCCACTACCTCACTACCTAAATTGGTAGCAAAGTAGCAGGTAGCGACAATTCTAAAATGGTAATTCAATATCATCTGTAACTTCTATAAAATCAGGCACATTCTTTCTTACATAAAACTTCTTACTCACCCTTACTCTGCCATCAATCTTAAACTTCCTGCTTTTATCTGTCGGCTCTAATTCCCATTTATCATCCATTTCATTTGCCATCAATTCTGCAAATACTTTTTCATTAGTCTGTGGATACTGGGATAAAAACTCTCCAGAACAAACACGATTTGGTGTATCTGACTTTGTATCTTTCCACTCCATAAACTCAAAGAAATTTTGCACATGTCGGTTTTCGTTCTTGTGCATTTGTATTACTTTATTTAAATCTTTTCTTAGCTCTATCGGAAGAACTGGACTATATAGGTTATTTTCAAAAAGATACACTGCTTGAGCTACTGCTCCTTCAAAGTCTTTCTTTACTATTTTTGAATATTCTTCTCTGCTTACACCTTTTAATTGTGAAAATTTTTCTTGATCATACATTACAGGCAATCTAACCTTTTCTTTATGAACTTGCACAGGTAAATATCTTCTTTCTCCAGAAAAATCTCCTAAGAAAGTCATGTCGTTTGTTGTAGCAATCATAATACAGGTTCTATCTACATCAGCCGAAAATCTCTCATAAGACAATCTTACTGTGCTAGTTCTAGTGGAAACAAATAGCTTTGCTTCATCTGCTGTCTTGGCATTTCTAAGTGCAACAAATTCTTCAAGTTCTACTACAATTTTACCTACTAGATTACTTACAGCGTCCTTACCTTTGATATTGTTTAGGGAACAATACCAATCCGGAAGAAGTGCCAATTTTTCTATAAAAGATGTTTTACCTACACCTTGCTCGCCTGTAAGAACCATAATCTCATCAAATTTACATCCAGGATGAAACACTCTATTCACCATCCCAATCAGCATATGTTCCATTATCCAATGATTAAGAAATGTATCATCTGCACCAAGATATTTAGGCAGCAGTTTTGAAATATAATCTTCCCCATCATACTTAAGAGATTTCATATATAGCTTTGGCAAATTAACTCTTCTTTTATTTGCAATGAATATTACCGCTTCTTCCATTCTTCCTTTGGAATATTTAATACCAAAATTCATTTCAATTTCTACACCGAGCAGATTAGTAAGTTGATCCGTCCATTTTCTCGGAGCGTTTAAATTGACTTCATTTTCCCCTTTAATTGAACCTATAAGCCTAATTGTCTGTGAGCATGTGTCAAAAAATATGCTACCGTTTAAAATCTTATGACTAACACAATAATCGGGATTTACAATCGCCGTAATAATATTTGTAGTCGTACTTTTAACTTGTCCCTTATCTGTCAATTCTAATTCTCTTGATAGGTATTCTTTTAAACAATCATCGGAAATCTTAATCCAACTATTCAAGATAAAAACCTTTCTTTTTTCTGTGATAGTCATAATCCCAATATTTACGATTTCCACATCTGATTGCTTTTTCTATACTCTCATCTAAATACTTCATATAACCTATCTCTGTTTTTCTTTTGCTTTTATCTCCCATTCTATTTAATGCAGATTGTAAAAATATTGATTTCATCATTTCGTGATTTCCATGCGTAAAACTATTCAATAATAAGAGTAGTTGAAAATCATCTTTACTTGCATCACCACTTAAATTAGAACCATAAAATAAGTCTCTTGCCTTTTCATTATGTTTTAGCATTGCATCAAGTACCATGTCTGTATTAGGGATGCTATTTAAATCCCCATTATTGCCCTCTATGGCTTTATAAATACTTTCTTTAGGTGAATTACTTGTCTATGGTATCTTGCTTGTTTTCAGCCAAATAATTAACTGTAAACAGTTCTCCAGTCATAGCAATACATCTGTTTTCATGATACATTTCTACTTTTTCAATTTGATTGTTGAAATTTTTCTTTATACTTCCCTTAGCAAAAATATGAAGTCCCTTGCCAGATTGAGAAATTTCTATATAGGTGTCTGAAAAATCATCTATCAAATTCTTCTTGTCCTCACTAACATTATCCAGGTCAATACAAATAAAAGGATCATCCTTTGTCAAAATAAAAGAAAGTCCATCGCAGCCACTATTTGGCAGTCCGTTAATTGCAGTTTCAAAATCTGCCCATTGTTTTCTTAAGTTCCATCCTTTAGAGCTTAATGTAATCGGACTAACAGGAATTTTTATCGTCTTAACCTTTCCTTTTTTATCTGCATTTTTTATTTTCTTAAACCATAGCCATTGGTTATATGATTTAAGTTCCAATGGTATATTTCGTCTATACTTTTCTATCATTTCTACCTCCAAAATTTTGATTGATGATTAAGGTACAACCTGATAAAATAATCTTGTCAGGGATGAAATACCAAGTTGTACTTTCATCTTGCCTTTGGTCTTTATGGCTAAAGGCTTTTTTCTTTTTTAATTTCTTCATAAATTTCCAAAATATAGAGAAGCGTTTCATCTTCTATCTCATTTAACTTTCCAACTTTCTTGATTACTCTTGCTAACTGAAATATTTCTTTTGCAATAGCATCTGCAACTCTATAATCAGCACGAACACTTATTTCATGTTCTGTAAGAAGTTGAATGAAATAATCCTGTTTCGACATTTGACTTAGCTCAATTTTCTTGTTTATAAGCTCATATTCTTCATCAGAAACCCTAAAATTCAAGATTCGATTTCTCTTTCTATTGTTCTCTTGCTTCTTTTTCTTTCTAATTTGCTTAGCCTGTTTTTGTATCGTTTCCTGTCTAAATATCATCTTCATCCTCCTTGAGCAAACTATTCCAATCATTTTGCTTTGAACTTCTCATTTGTGATAGTGTATCTGCCATTTCATTTTGCTTGCTTGGAAATAAATGAGCATACCTATAGGTAATATCTATTGATTCATGCCCTAATCTATCTGCAATTGCAGTTGCAGAAAATCCAAGCTCAATTAGTAACGATACATGCGAATGTCTTAGATCATGAACTCTAATTCTTTTAACATTAGCTTTCTTTGCTCCTCTATCCATTTCGTGATGTAGATAGCTTTTTGAAAAAGTAAATATCAAATCTTTTGGTTTCAACTTATAAAAGCCATCTAAGTAATTCTGAATTTCCTCAGCCAAGAAATCAGGCATTACTATCTTTCTAATACTCTTCTTTGTTTTAGGTGGAGTAATTATATTCTCACCATCAATTTTTTGAAGAGATTCGTCTACTTTTAGAGTGTTGGTATAGAAGTCAAATTTTTCTTTTGTAAGTGCCAATAGTTCTCCCATTCTAAGTCCACACCAATATAAAATTTCAAAAGCATAGAATGATTGAGGTTTGTCTTTAATCGCAGTTATAAACTTTTCATATTCTTCCTGTGTCCAAAATGACATTTCATCAGCTTCTTTTTCTCCCATTGTTCCTACATCTCTGGCAACATTGGTTTTAAGATTATAGTATCTACACGCATGATTTAAGATGCTACTTAACTGTGCATGTATTGTGCGAAGATAAGTTGGAGAATAATTTCTGCCTCTATCGTCTTTGACTTTCATCAGTTCATTTTGCCACTGAATAATTGTCACATTAGTAATATCATTCATTAGCAAGTCACCAATATATGGCATGACTTTCGAATTAACGATAGCTTCTTTTGTTCTCCATGTATTTTCTCTAATGCGTGGTTTTTTATCCCTTTTATATAATTCAAAGAACTCTCTAAATGTTAGTTCTACGCTTCCTGCTTGTCCATTTAAGAACTCTTTTTCCCAAGCAAGAGCTTCTTTCTTTGTTAAGAAACCACGTTTTTTCTTACTTAACTTTTGCCCTTTCCAATTAACATAGCTGAACTTACAATACCAAGTACCATTTTTGTTTTCGTCTCTATAAGCCCCCATTTCTATACCTCTCTTCTTAATTCTTTTCCATAACAATATTTTTCCATGAAGTATTGTCTGTTCACCTTACCACGTTGCACACGATAGCCAAGATTCATTAGCTCTTGATTCATCTCATTGATAAGTTGATAAGCGGTTGTTCTACTAACTTCCAGAAAATCTTGTACTTCTTTAGCTGTCATGAATACTTTTTGCATAACTGTCCTCCTTTCAGATTTATTGTAAGGTTCTACATCCATAGCTGAAGTTGGACGAGCGTCGATTTAAAAAACTTACATTCTTTTCAGTTCATAAATGAACTGTGTAGTTTTATTATAATAGTTCACTTTCGTTCTGTCAATAGTGGTTATAATTTTTCTGCTTTAATATCAGGCCTTATTACAATAGTTCTTTAAAATATATACAGAACACTTCTGTTGTGTTTGATTATGAAATATGATAAAATATAATAGAATATTTTAAAAAGAGAGGTGTCCTGAAATGATCTCTGGTAAGAAATTAAAACAAATTCGCTTGTTCAGAAAACTAACACAGAAAGAACTTGCTATCATGTCTGGACTAACTGATGCAGCAATTCGTAACTACGAATTAGGAAATAGATCCCCAAATATAGAACAACTAAGAAAGATTGCATATGCTCTTGAGTGTGATATATCTGCTTTAATTGACCATGAACCTAATTCTATTTTTGAAATAATGCATATTATTTTTGACTACGAAAAGGAAATGAAATTTAGACCACTTGCAGGGCAAGGTGAACCAACTGCCCTTTTATCTCACAATCCTCACTTCGATGATTTTTTAGTAGAATGGGATGAAATGAGAAAGAAGCATTACAATGGAGAAATCTCTGATGAAGAATTAGAGGACTGGAAATTGTCTTTCCCTAAGAAATCAAGGTTTTTGAAAAAGAATAAATAAAAAAAGTAATACAAATAGCATGAAATAATTAAAAAGTCATTACTTGAAAAATTTAAATTTATTATTTTAAGAAGAAAAGACACTCTATACACAAAAAGACCGTAACAATCAAGCTACGGTCTAATTTTTTATATTCTATTGCAAGCCACTTTGAACAATTATTGAGATTATTCTTTTTATAATCTTTACCCATTTTTGTCCCAGTCGCTCGTTATAACAGGCTCAAAAGCCTTATTTAAAGCCATTTATATGATTTTTCGCTCTACTCCCATTCAATAATTACCATAGCACATTTGTTTCTTAAATTCTGTATTGGTATCTTTTTAGTTTCTACTTCCAGCTATTTTTATACCTATTTTTTGTGGTTTTAGAGTTTTTTAGTATCAAAACAGTATCAATAGTGATACTACACAATCCCTTCATTTCACTATTTACTATTATTTATTCTCTTCAATTCAATATCTCCTATTGTCTGTCGAGAGGTCCAGTAATTACCTGTCAAACAGTCCTTGGTACTTAATATAAGTCTGCATGTACCGTGCTGTATCGGATTTTCTTTACTATATTTACTTTTAGGATTTGTTATGTATGTATAATACAAAACATATTCCTCATTTTCCTCCACGAGATTAGCAACAATCGTATTACTTGTTATTTCATTTGTTGTGATCTGTACCTTAATAGAAAGTAATGTCTGTCTTATTCTTACAAACGTATCCTTTTTTGCCACAGTTCCATTGTAACTATATTCTATAATCCCCTCATACAACCCCATCAATTTAGGTATTTTTTCAAGAGGATTATATCTCCATAAAAATCCACTATATAGCCCCATAATGACTATTGTAATAGAAATTACCTCTCCTGCAGCTCCTATAAAGTCATATAAAGAATTAAAATTCCATATTAAATAGCGAATTGCAAACAAAGCCAACGCAACCCACAAACTTTTTGACAATAATTTTATTATTCTACTATCCAATTTTATTACTCCTGAATATCATACTCATAAAAATTATATAAATCATTGATAAAATTCTGATAAGCATTCTGTGTTACCAAATCAGGGAAAAGACTCTTAATACCATTTATCTCCACGTAAGTTCCAAAATTAAAGAAATCATTCTTAAGAAAAGAAACAATCTCACCAAATGTATATCTTAATATACTTGAATATTTAGTATACGCCGACACATCCACATTCCAAAGCAATGACTCTAACCCAAAAGATGATACTTTCGAATTAACTCTGTATCCATTTTCTTCTATTCTTTCCCTCATGCTCTTAATTATACGAACACATTTTTTAAAATTGTACTTTGTTACCTTATTTTTAGCTATACCTAAACGAATATGTTGTTCTGGATAATTAATTATTTTCCCTCCGCTGTCTGGTCTGATTTCAATGCCACCAACATAATTACCATCATCATATCGATAATCATCAGAATAATCTCTATACCTATATGCAGGAACAACATCTGCATCTACTCGATATGTATTCCCAACAACTTTTATGCACTTATCATGTCTTTCAACCCCTTGGCCTCTAAAGTGCTGGTTTAATGCATCTTGAACCTCATTCTTTAATTCATAAACAGAAAATGTACCATCACTGAAACCATAATCACTACCAGTAACTCCGTTTCTATACTTAGGTATAAAGGTTGATTCCAAAATTACTGCTACATCAACATCACTTTCTGTTGGAATGTTTGTCCTATTGGCATATGAACCTTGAACAAGCAACGTTATTTTCTTACTTGTATATCGTTGACGCAGATCGAGAGCATATGAATAGGTGTCCGCCATATAGGAACGAATTTCTTTCCCATCATCTGTATAATCAAGTTTTTTCATTGCATCTCGCACCATGCGAATTGCATTTCTACACTTTTCATCTTCTGACTGACTAATAGGAGATGCCATACTATTTATTTGTTTTTCCGTAAATTTCAACTCGAATCCTCCATAACTATTTTAAAAATCCTATATAACTACCAAACCCAAGCATATACGCTGCCATTGCAATTGCCATATCTTCGGACTCAATATCCTGTTTAGCTGCCATTTCTCTTAATTCATCAATAACTGTGTCATGAGGAACAATTGTCCCTTCAAAATCTTTTACTGCTTTTTCTATTACTGCTGGAAGAGCCATACACATTTGATAAAAAGCATCTTCCTGCCCCGTTACAAGTGCATAAAATTGATCAAGACTTACTCTACGAATCAATTTATGCCCTACTTTTTTCTTATCTACAGTAGTTTCCCACTTGATATTTTGAGAACGCTGTGCAATCGCTTCAACCAAAAAGCAAGCACAATCATCGTCGTTCAAAAGCTGATTTTGCATTTTAATAAACGTCTTACCGGCTGAAGCTGAGTTCATAGTATTATGTTTGTTCTTCATCTCAACATATACAGTATGAACACTACCTGCATCAGGGATTTCAATTCCAGTAGCATTTTCATATATGACATCCCAACCGCCCTCTTCACCATTAGGTGGAACATGACAATTTGCTATATACTGAAAAATTCTTTGATGAAAATACCCTATATCATTATTATTTGATTTATCTCTTTGACGAAATATTTCATTACTTACAATTTCTTCCCACGATGATTGATACACCGTCTTATCAAAAATAAGTTTTATCGGATCAATAATATTTTTGTTGAAACGCTTCAAATCGAAAGATTCTAGCTTTTCGCCATATTTTTCAATGGTAGATTTCACATGATTTGTAAAATCTTCTTCTGTTATAAAAGTTAAATTCCACATTATAATTCCTCCAATGCTTCTTTTATTTTTAGAGCAATATCATATGCTAAATTTACAGGAACAGCATTCCCAACTTGCTTGTACTGTTGTCCAATACTTCCACAAAATTGCCAATCATCCGGAAAACTTTGACATCTTGCATTTTCCCTTATAGTAAATGGGCGTGGTTCTAAAGGATGACAACGATCCGTCTGTTTTTGACTTGGCGAAGTTAATACTGTAAGAGATGGCTCATCTAAGCTCAATCTCCTTAAGATACCTGTTCTTCCCCCCTCCATATACCAGCAACTTTTCATGTACTCCTTGGCTATATCCTCTGGAATATCTCTCCAGTAACCTCCTGGAGGAACCAATTCAAAAATTTTTCGCTTAGTTTCAGAATAAGGTGTCCCTTCACTCTCAGGGCAATCCATTAGGATATCACGTAACACAGGTTTATATTTATGCGGAATTGGAAAGTCAAAATGCATTTTATCAATCAAATCATTTCGTATTCCAATGGTAATAAGACGTTCTCTTTTTTGTGCCACTCCATAATCCCAAGCATTTAGTATACTTTTCTGAATTGTATATCCTGAATTTTCAAAGATATCTGTAATAGTTTTATATGTTCGACCTCTATCATGAGTAAGCAATCCTTTAACATTTTCAAACAAAAACATTTTGGGTTGGAGTTTATCCAAGAACTTTGCATAATGATAAAATAAAGTCCCTCTTGCATCCTCTAATCCCAATCTTTTGCCAGCGTAAGAAAAAGATTGACAAGGAGCTCCTCCTGATAACAAATCAAGTTCCCCCTTTTTTATGTCAAAATATTTCTCTAAGTCCAAACACGATACGTTAGCAATGTCATCATTTATAACTCTCCAATCAGGTCGATTACATTTCAATGTATCTGAAGCTGATTTGTCAAATTCTATCAATCCAATCGTATCAAATCCCGCTTTTTCGATGCCTAAAGCTAACCCTCCTGCTCCTGCAAACAATTCTATTGTTTTAAAAGCTTTAACTTCCGCTTCTGTATTTTGAGCAATCGAAATAATATCTCCTACATCACAATTCAATGCAGTACATATTTTTTCAATACTCTCAAAAGAAATAGTCTCATTTTTCCCCATGCGAGCCATCACATTAAAGCTTATGCCTGCAGCCTCTTTTAATTCGGTTTTATTCATATTTTTATCTATAAGCAATTTCCAAAGATTGTTATAGCAAACTGCCACTTTCACACCTCCTAAAGTCACAACCACACAGTTATGGTTTATTAGATTATAGCATAAACAAGCAATTTATTCAACAAATCTCACGTTATCATTAGATATTCTCTCTATTTTATCTTTGGTAAAATAGAGTCGGTGCAGTCTTAAGACCACACCGACTATAAAATTATCTTTCTGCTTCTTTAGATATTCTAATCTTTTCTTTTGGCTTTTCCTTGTCTTCAGCCTGATGCCTTTTAATTACAGCAATAACCGATTCTTTTTTCTCCGTTTTATTTCGACCAAGATATTCATTCATATTAACTTTCAGATGTTCCAATTCATCATACTGTGCCAATTATCGAGGGTGGCTTGAATCCGTCCTTCAACTTTGCCGTCAATTAACCATAAAGTGACAGTGTTCACATGTGGCATGAAAAATCCTTTAGTTAATTTAGAAACCTAGTCGCAACGTGAGTTTATGGGAAATGGTCTGACTCATGACATTTTACAACCAGAAGTAGCACCATAGGGGAGAGGGGTTAAAGAGAGAAAAACGCAAGTATTAGTTGCGAAAAGGAACCCCCTCTTTGTTTCAGTGCCTCGTAAAATAACTATAAAGCAATCGCTTGTTGGGTGGACAAGATGATTGACGCGTAAAAATCCTCTCATACCTTGAGTGTGAGGAACGGTTTGTCGCTTCAACCTATTTTGTCGCCTGCTCCACCCAATGGTGATGATTTAGGCTGAAGCGCCTTGAATTTCAGCCGCCAATATGAGGAAGAGAGAATGAAGACGATCAAGATCACGTATTACCAATCTCCCGTTGGGGAAATGATCCTGGGTTCGATTGATGGGCATCTTTGTATGTCGGACTGGAAGGCTGAACGCCATCGCGAGATGATTGATCGCCGTATTAGCCGCTATTTTGGGGCTACGTTTGAAGAAGGCACTTCGCCCATTATTAAGCAAACAATCAAGGAGTTTAAAGAGTACTTTGCAGGAAAACGCAGAGCTTTCACTGTGCCGATTCTCTTCTCAGGGACAGAGTTTCAATGCCAAGTTTGGGAAGCGCTGAGAGCTATTCCCTACGGAGAAACACGTTCATATGCTGATATTGCACGTGCAATTGGGAATCCTAAAGCAGTGCGAGCGGTAGCCACGGCGAACGCTACAAATCCTTTCTCAATTATCGTGCCCTGTCACCGGGTGATTGGAAGCAATAGAACGCTTACGGGCTATGGTGGAGGTCTTCCCGCGAAGCAATACCTTTTGACACTCGAAAATGCCGAAAATGTACTTTTCCCGGTGAACGAATAAGCTTGACTAGCAAGATGGAAGCGCTTTCTTTCTCAAGGCGATTTGATAGAAGACTTTGAAAGGGAGAGCGCCTTCTCTTACCTGATAAATCCCCTCTGGCGCCAAGCGTTTTGAGCTGCTAAGATATGGTACCGATTCTTAGTTTTGAGCTTATTTCGACCGCTATGACCAGTGAACAAGGCGTTTTATTTCCCGATACAGAAGATACTTCGGAGGTCTCTGTTTCTGAGCAGGCAAACGCTCTCTTGAAGGCTTCCTGCTACATGCTGAGTTTGTTTCCAATCGTCCCAACCAAGCCAAAGTTGTTTCCCAAACAATAGAGCGAGAGCTACTCAAGTGTGACCGCTACGATATCTCTGTGGCCTTTATTACAGCCGGCGGTATTGCCCCTATCAAATTTGCGCTGAAAGAATTAGACGACCGAGGAGTTAAAGGAAGGTTATTGACGACAGACTATGAACTCTTCACAGAGCCAAGCGCCCTAGAAGGTCTGCTCGAACTAAAACACTTAGAAATTTGCCTATTTCGTGTCAATGATGATCCTAAAGACGGCTTTCACACGAAAGGGTATCTTTTCCACGATGAAAAGAAAAATATTTTGCGAGTTCTTATTGGAAGCTCTAACTTGACGTCAAAGGCGTTGAGCATCAATCGCGAATGGAATGCCCTTATTGTTTCTCCAGAAGAAGAAACTTTTGCTCGAGATCTACAGGAAGAATTTGAAGAACTCTGGGTAGATCAGCGTAGCCAGCTTCTGACAAAAGAAACGCTTGCTGATTATGCGGCCATCATTGCCGAGCATGAGAAGGCTCGCCGAGATTATGAAAAAGCATTGGTAAAGCTGAAAACGGAGAAAGAGCCAGAAAATCTGATTCCCAATGCGATGCAAGCAAAGTTTGTGGAAGCCCTGACGTCTTTGAGAGATCAAGGCGAAGATCGTGCGCTACTGATTTCGGCGACAGGAACAGGGAAAACTTATGCGTCCGCTTTTGGCGTGAAAGCGCTTGCTTTTCATTGTGCATCGTGCGCAAATTGCCGAAGCGGCAATGAAAAGCTATAAGAAAGTTTTAGGGGGCGAAGATTCCCTTTATGGTCTTCTTTCTGGTGACCATAAGGATACTGACGCGCGTTATGTTTTTGCGACGATTCAAACGTTATCTAAAGACAAATGGCTAGAAAAGTTCAAAGCCAATGACTTTGACATGATTGTCATTGATGAAAGCCACCATTCAGGTGCCGAAACTTATCAAGACGTCATGGCTCATTTTCAACCTAAAATGTGGTTAGGGATGACAGCAACGCCTGAACGTACCGATGGGTTTGATATTTACTCTCTTTTTGGGCACAACATTGCACACGAAATTCGCTTGCAAGAGGCCCTGGAAGAAGAATTGCTTTGTCCATTTCACTATTACGGTATCGACGATGATGCTGTAGATCCACAGGATATTAATAAATTCTCTGTCAAAGATCGTGCTCGCTACATTGAAGAGCAAGTGAACTACTATCGCTACTCTGGAGATCGAGTCAAAGGGCTGATTTTCTGTGCAGAACGAGAAGTAGCGGCAAAGCTTTCCGAAGAATTAAATAGTCGTGGATGGCGCACCAAAGCGCTAACTGGTGACGATACCCAGGAACAAAGAAAAGAAGCGATTCATAGATTGGTTCAAAAGGCCAACAATGCTGATGCGTTGGATTATCTTTTAACAGTTGATATCTTCAATGAAGGCATCGATATTCCTGAAGTGAATCAGGTTGTCTTTTTACGTGAAACGAAAAGTCCGATTGTTTTTACCCAGCAGCTAGGGCGTGGATTGCGTAAGAGTGAAGGGAAAGAATTTCTAGTGGTCTTAGATTTTATTGGTAGTTACGCCAACAACTATCTGATTCCTATTGCTCTATCAGGGGATCGAAGCTACAACAAAGATTCAATGAGAAAAATTGTAGTTACTGGAGGCAGTGAAATTCCTGGCGTTTCTAGCGTTCATTTCAGTCAAATCTCCAAACAGCGGATTTTTCATGCCATCGATCGAGCAAAAACTCGCACGTCAGAGTTACTCATAGAAAGCTATCGGAATTTACGCTATAAGCTGGGGCGTCGCCCTACTTTAGTTGATTTCGAGGATTACCAAGAAATTGATCCTGTGAAGTTTTTTGAACAAACTAGTGTTAGCGCGAAAATTCACACATATTACGATGCTGTGAAAATGTTCCAAGAAGAAGAAAATAAAAATAAGGAAGCAAATGACTTGATTCTCGATATGCCGAGGGATTGGACGGAAGAAGAGCAAGGATTCTACCGTATGTTGAGCCATAGAATGGGCAGTGGCAAGCGGTTAACAGAATGGGCTTTCATGAATGTCGCGCTGGAAGGATCGCAAGATGTCGCGGTATATGCCAGAGCTAAAAGTGTTGAGTGGTGAATTAGACATTGATGGTTTAGGTGATTTGCCTGATGAAGAAGTTTGCAAACAACTTGTGAAGCTCGATGGCGTAGGTCAGTGGACTGCTGAAATGTTGCTCTTCTTCTCCATGCAACGCCCCAATATTTTGAGTTATGGGGATTTGTTGATTGCGCGCGGCATGCGCATGGTTTATCGCCATCGTGAGATTACACCAAAGCTTTTTGAGCGCTATCGTCGACGCTTATCCCCCTATTGCTCTATAGTCAGCATTTGGCTGAAGGTGCTGTGGAAGGATTGAAAGACTATAAAGTAAGTAAAAACAAGAAAAAGGAATAAGAAAATCCGGAAGAACTAGCCTTTCGGATTTTCAATTAAAGCTTAGCTAAAAGAGTCTTGATAGATTCTCCGAGTGCTTTGCCTAGTAAAACAGGGACTGCATTACCTATTTGAGTGAAAATGGGCACTTCAAAACGTCTATTCAACCCCCCAGTTGTCATTTTAGAACGAAAGATGAAGTTATCAGGGAATGACTGAATACGTGCCATTTCTCTGGCCGTCAACGTTCTTAGATCCACATAATGACAAGCATCGTCTGGAATACTCAATGCGGCAGGCGCTGGGGCATCTGGTACAAGTGCTCGCTGAGTTTGTTTTTTTGTGATGAGTTGGGCTAAAAAACTCTCAAGTTCTTTTTGAGTTTTCAGCGTTTTCATTTTCCCATCAAGCAGTAGCAACTGGTGCTGAGCGAGTTCTTTCCAGGCACTCGTACTGAAATGCATGGTTTTCCCCGCCAGAATTTTCCCCACTTCTTTTTTGCTTTCTGGCGTGAGTAGATTCATTACTTGATAAACCCTAAAACGAGCCTTTACCGTTTCATTATTCTCCACGATTCGATGGGACCAATCTAAGTCTGTAGAGCTGTGTTTAATTAACGGCGAAAATTCTTTGTTGATATGCTTTACGTACTTAGACAAGGGCAATTCTAGCGAAGATAAATCGCCGATTGCTTCTTGTACAGAAACGAGATGCTTTCTGTGCGAGCAAAGAGGCTTCAGAAACGTCTTCTCAAATAGAGCAAAGACTGACTCATCATCTTGATTCAAATCGAAGACGTCTAGATCGCCAATTTTCGTTTCCGCGCCTTTTTGAATTTTCTTCGAAAATGCAATTGCAGAGGCAAAAAGCTGTTTTTCGCTCTCTGAGAGACTCTTTTCCAATTTTTGAAATACGTCTTTCCGTACCGCGATCAAAATAAAACGAGGTCTATTTTGAGCTACGCCTGCAAATTTTGCATTGATGTGCAAAGTGAGTGGAATATAGCCAATTTCAGCGAACGCCTTGGCTACCTCAAACCACGCGTAGTACTTTTTGCCATTTTCAACAAAAGGCCTCAAAATGCCGGTCACATTTTCAAGTAACACAACCTTGGGTTGAATCAGATTAGCAAAGCGAGCGAACTCCCAAGGAAGGGAGTTTTTTTCATTATTTTTTTCGCGCAAACCAGCCAAACTAAACGATTGGCAAGGTGGGCCTCCCGAAACAAGGTCAACCTCCCCCTCTCCGAAGTTACAACGGAGTGCTTCTAAAGCTTTAGGATGTTGTTCTAACCAATTATTAAGTCCGATGACATTGCCGACAACCATACTTCCTTGAAGATTGCTACCGTCTTCAAGAAATTCTGAGTTGAGGTTGCCTTCTGGGTACTGCCGAGGGTCCTCTCTAAGTCGGCGAGCCATAGAATCTCTGCTAAACTGACTAGAAAGCCATAAGGTATGCTGTGCTTTGTCGGAAGACTTTTGCAAATTTTCGTTTAGGATGTTAAAAGCAAAAGTTTCAGCAGCCATGGGCGATAATTCATTCGCCATGAGTAAGTCAAAACCGGCGCGCTGCAGTCCGAGGCATAGTCCACCGCAACCAGCGAAAAGTTCAATATGGTTCATATGGTCCTGTGTAAAGAAGGATCAGAATTAGAGATAGTCTACTCCTTTTTCCAGAAAAAGTCCAGGCGCGTTAGAGGTTTGCAATGCAACTTGATTCTGAAGAAATTCTAGATTACCGAGAAAAGTATTTATCATACATGACTTTTCGGATCAAGAAACGTTGTGGTTTTAAAAAGGAGGAAGATGCCATAACCTTCCTTCAGAAAAACTACGATCTTCCTGCTGCTGATGACGTGGATGGATGGAAACGACTATGTGAAACTATGCGCCCTGAGCTGGAGGTCAAAAATGAGCGTTTTCTCATGCAACTTGGTCGAGAATTCGCAACGCTTTTTGTTACTCCTGTCATCCTGAAAAAATCTATAGCGGATGCTAATGAATCTATCCGTTATATCTTTGATATTGCACGTTTTCACGACTACACGACTCAAGCTCAAGGGGGGAAAACTGTTCGAGCCGCTGTTTTAGTCACTGATGAAAAAGAAGTGGAAACGCAAATCAGTTTATATCGCCCTAAAACTAAACAAGGGGATCCAAGATTTTGGTTATACAAAAGTGGCTCCTTTATGAGTGCAGGAGATAAAGTGGTACTTTTTATACTAGACGAAAAGTGCTACGCGCTAAATATTTCCAGATACGACTATACAGAAAGCAATTTCTCTTTCTTGTCGTTCAACACTTCTCTATCCCCTGCGGCAAAGGAGCTCCTCAAAAGGTTGGATTCACTTTATGGGCAGCCGCTAATAAATCCCAAACATGACCCGAATGCGAAAAAGCAGCATGACACTGATGTTGGGATGGCCGTTGAACATGCTCTGAAAATACAAGCAAATAGCAGTAAGGAACCAGACTACAACGGTATAGAATTGAAGTCCTGGAGAGCGGAGAAAAAGAATCGTCATGCCCTATTTACCAAGGTTCCCGATTGGAATTCTAGCCGGGTGAAGAGTATTGTAGATTTTGTAAGCACGGTGGGTTATGACGCTCCAGAGGAGGTGATGGCAGCAATTCCAAACGCTAAAGAACTGAGGTGCACCGTCTCGGCCTTGTCCCCTAATCCACAAAGTTTAAAGCTTGAAATTTATAGTGATGCGGTTCATGAGCTTTATTTACAGGCAACGGATGGCGAGGACCTTTTAACTTGGTTGGGGGCGAGTTTGCGAGCTAGCTTAATAAAAAAACACCCACAGACATTTTGGATAGAGTGTTCTACAAAGAAAGAAAATGGTATAGAAGAGTTCTACCTTGATAGAATTCGCTATACACGGTCTCCAATGGTGGCAAAATTATTGGAGCTTATCGAGCAGGGAATTATCACCTTAGATCACATGATTGGCTATAAGGAATCCAGAACTAAAAAAGGTGCATTTTCTCTAACAGAAAAAGGCCCGTCCTGGAAAATTCATCATGAGGATTTGGCACAACTATTTCCAGAAGTTATCATCTTTGACCTCCCATTAGATCAAAAAGTTAAAGATAAGTATGGAATTTATTAAAAATAAATTCTTATACAAAAACACTCATCTTGTGCCCTTACATGACGGACGATATTGTCAGGCGGGTGTGAAATAAAGCCCCATCGTAAAAAGCGCCTCTCCATTGCTGGAGAGGCGCTCAAGTCTACTCAGTTAATCTAGAAGTTACTTCTTAATCGAGTTAACGATCGTTTCAACAGCCATGCGGCCAGAGTTGATAGCGAATGCAGAAGCCGTACCTTCGCCGATCTTCAGGTCATACGTATCACCGTACACACCACCGGCATCATGCCCAATGGCATAGAGACCAGGAATGACGTGATCGTTCTTGTCCAAGACCTGCAAGCCAGCGTTAACCTTGACGCCGTTCAAGCTGGTTAACGTGTTCAACTTACCGCGAACGATGTAGAACGGGCCAGTATCCACTGCACGGAGGTAGTACGGATCTTTACCGAACTGTTCGTCCTTACCCTGCTTGGCATACTTCGTGATGGCAGCGGTGGATTTCTTCAAGATTTCCGGATCCATCTTAGCCTTCTTAGCAACTTCTTCAATCGTGTTACCGATGAAGACGTTACCCTTAGCTTCGTTAGCCTTCAAGAGAGCGTCGAGCTGGGTGGCAGCCTGATGACGCTGGATGAAGTTACCGCATGGGTTCGGATAACCCTTACCTTCGGTCGAAAATTCTTTCTTCGTATTTTCGTCAAAGATAATGTAGGTGTATTCGCCCGTACGAGCAATAGCGTTAGAAGCGATCGGCCAGTCAATGGTCAATTCTTCATTGAAGAAGCGGTTACCCGTGGAGTCAACATAGAGAAGACCTTGGCGGAAGAGCGCGCGGACTTCCTTGTTAGGACCGTTACAGATAGCTTCACCTTCGGCAGGCATAAAGGCACCGTTAATCATCATCGGGCCCATGTTGTCGCCGACAGCACCCACGGCCAAGGCCATGTTGATACCGTCACCAGTACGGCCAGGTGCGCCTACAGGCGTCATATCAATGCCGGTCGTTTCCTTCACTAATTTTTCATTGAAGGAGTAGCCGCCCGTTGCCAAAATGACGTTCTTGGCGTTCACGGTAATGGTATCGCCGTCCTTATTCTTGGCGATCACACCAACAACTTTACCGCCCTTGGTAATGAGCTTTTCAGCAGGGGTAGAGAGCAAGAGCGTACCGCCCTTTTCCTTGAAGATAGACACCATCTGTTTCGGCAAGGAACCAGCACCCGGATAAATATGCCAGGTCTTGGAGTCGTTCGTACGCCATGCGGTCTTCACTTCTTTCCAATGCACACCGTGGTCATAAACCCACTTAATGGTTTCATCAGACTTATCCACGAAAGCCTTAACCAATGGGGCATTGATGCGCCAATGATGGTAGGCGGCCATGCGGTTGAATGCTTCGAGCTTCGTCAACTTAATGCCAGCTTCCTTCTGCATGAAACTTTCTGCAGCGAAGGAGCCTTCCATAAAGTTACCAGCACCGCCCGGGAAAGCATTCTTTTCAAGAATGACGGTCTTTAACCCGGCTTCGACAGCGCTCACACCAGCAACCGTACCGCTTGCGCCACCACCGACAATGACCACGTCCACATTCAATGTTTGGTCAGCAGCGAATGCTGTGCCGAAAGCCAACGACATAGCAGTGACAAGAAGTACCTTTTTCATCATATTGGTCTCTCCTAAAAAGATGAGGTAATGGGGATAGAGAAAACTGACACTTGGATTCCCTACCAATGAATAAGGTATCTCTCGAATTACTTAAGTAATTAAGACCATGTCAATAAGTCGGCCTAATCCTCTTTAAGGATTTCCCTAATCTCTGGAATTAGAAGGGAGAATTGTTGGACAGAATGTACTCCTACGCTTTTGTAGACATTTGCACGATAAACTTGCACGGTGCGCTCTGATAAGCCCATGCGGTCTGCAATGGTGGCGTCATTCAGACCTTCAAGCATAAACATCAGAACTTTGCGAGGTTGCTCGGAAAGGCGCGAGATTTCATGGCGTAGGTTGGTGGGGACAGATGCCCCTGCCGCGCTCAAGCAACTCAAACGCACGACACGTTCAACGACTTCAAGGAGTTTATTCGGGTCGACTGGTTTTAAAAGAAAGTCAACCGCCCCTGCTTTCAGGGTGTCAATAGCCGTATGAATATCCGCATAGCTCGTGATAAACACGATGGGAATTTCAAAATTGCTTTTGTTGAGTCGTGCTTGAAGTTCTGGACCAGAGAGTCCAGGGAGGCGCACGTCAAGGAGAATGCAGCCAGGGATTTTGCTATCAAAGTCGCGCAAAAAGTCTTGCGCTGAAGCATAGGCTCTCACCTGATAGCCTTCGCACTCAAGCATGAGTTTGAGCGATTCTCGGACGTCAAAATCGTCATCGACCACATAAATTAAGGGGTTTGCCTTTTGAGAAGATCGACGCATAGTTGTTTCCTTCAATACTTCAAAAATCTGTTCAGTGGGCTTCTTGCATTAAGCAGCCGATGGGCCGCTTGAATCAAAAGAGCCTTCTGCCTTGGGCTGATGACGGGGAAGATCCAAAACAGCAATTGCCCCGCCCCCTTCTCGTGGCGAAATAGAAAAGGAACCCCCATGCCCTTCCGCGATGGAGTTGATGATAATGAGTCCGAGCCCAATACCTTCTTTCTTCGAGGTACTCATTGGGGTCATATGCTCTTGCAATGTAGCCTCAGCGACCTCTTTCCCCGCGTTTTCGCAAATAAACTTCACACGCTCTGGATGAATGTCGAGTTTGACTTCAATTTTTCCTTTGGGATTATCTTCAAGAGCTTCTGCAGCATTTTTGAGGATATTGAACACCGCGAGTCCGAGCTCTAACTCGTCGCCTTCAACCTCTACTGGTTTGAGACGCAAGAGGATGTTGGAAGTAAGTTTCCCCGAACGTTTTAAATCGCCCCACGCGGTCTCAACCACCAAGTCAAAACGTACCGTCTTATTGCGACTAGTTTCGCCTTTGGCATAGTTACGTACTTTTTGCAAAATACGCGCTGCTTTGTCACCCTGATCAGCGATGGACTGTAGACAGCTATCAATCAAAGCTTGGTTGTTCTCTTTTTGTTTAAAGAGCGTTTCAAGCGTTTTAGTGCGGTAGCGAATTACCGCCAGAGGTTGCCCCATTTCATGCGCAAAGATGGCAGAGAGTTGACTCACGATGCCTAATCGGGACATAGCCGCCAGTCGCTCTTCTGTTTTAAGCGCTTTGTCTTCTAGGCTACGCTGTCGCACATAGGCTTCCGTTAAATCGTGCGCACGCTTTTCGGCTACTCGTTCGACTGAAACCCAATGCACTACCCAGAAAGCAAGGAGCAATAAAGCAACGATGATGAATTCTTTATATTCGCGCCAGACTCGCTCCACAGTCCAGGCGCGCAGATATTCGTAGGGTCTCGCTTTGATGAGGCGGAAGACCTCGTTCACACGATGAAAGTCGGTGGCCACACTCCACCCCATCCCATTTTCTGGATCTACGGGCATGGCAAGGAGTGCTTTCACAATACGAGTACTGATCTGCGTGTCTTTGGCGGAGGTCATTGTGACAGTCCACCCAGGGAACAAATCCGTTGAGCGCATGCAGGCAAGATTGCCGTCTTTTCGCACTCCGACAGGTAAAATCTTGGTTTGCAGATCAGGCTGCATTTTCATGAGAACTTCGTATTCACAAATGCGAAAGACACCTACATCAGCTTTTCCCTCTGTGATGAGTTTCATCACTTTTTCAGGCTGATCGTTAGTGAAAAGTTCCTCTCTAAAGAACTTATCCGGATCAAATCCTTGACGGGCAATTTCTCCTAGCGGAATCTGGTAGTTAATGAAGTTCGCCCTACTATTAAAGGCGGCTCTCAAGCCCTTTAAGTCGGCGATAGTGTGCACATCTGGAAAACGTGCACTCACAACGAACAAGGCAGCAGTGAATTGGTTTGGATCTGGAAAACGAGATGTATAAACCGTAGCGAGTGCATAAGCACCAGAATTCTGGATTTCAACGAACTGCCCTGAACTCATCAGCGCGAAGTCAATAGTGTGTTCTTGCGCGACTTTCCCCAAGTCAGCTAGACGGTACTCCACAAAGTCAAAATGGATATCTGGCAGGGTTTTTTGAAGATAGCGTTCGAGCGGTCGGCGAATGTCCGTTTCGCCTGGTTGGTAGTTGTTTTTTCCGTAAACATCCATTGGCTTTAAAAAGCCAAATCGTACGGTTTCTTCTGCAGGAGGAAGTTCGTCAGCAAAGGAAACTGGAAAAAGAAGAAGCAATAGGAGTCCTAAGAAGAAAACTCGCAAGCTTTCTCGTAAGTGTTTCATCGATCCCCCCTCCTTGGTCTGTCATGTATGGACATAAAAGATATTTTATGACGAAAAATTCTTAGTAAAGTACATTTTGCCTTGTCTCCAGCTCCGTATTTACCCTTGATAGAGTTTGCTATTAAAGCAAAGTCGTGCTACTGAGCTGATGCTGAATGACATGATGGGAATGGGGACGTATCTGATATTCATTCGCTCTCCAGTTTGAGTACGAGTGAGTTTTTTTGTTTGAGAAAGGTATCCAGAAAGCAGTTAATTAGAAAATTTTATTGAAGATAAAGAAGAGAGAAAAAATGGCATAAATGTTGATATTAAGCAAAGATAAAGACTTCCCTTTTGCCATCTTAGCGGAAGAGATCTAGAATTTTTTCTAGACCAATCTTTTTGTTCAAAGGAGGTTCCCTATGTTTGGCGTGATTTGTACGTTGATAGCCGTCGCTGGTATCGCGTATTTTGTGATCAAGAATATTTATCCGCCCACCATCTTGCTACTGTTTGGCTTAGTTTTGCTACTAATCGGGGCTTGGATGGGGAACGCTCCAGTAAGCCCGAAGAGTGCAACGAACTTTTTGGGGTTTGATTTGGCGCAGGCATTCACGGATCTTATGAAAGGACGACTTCCAGGGTTAGGTCTTAATATTATGGCTATCGCTGGTTTCTCGTTCTATATGAACAAAATTGGCGCTTCGAAGTCCTTGGTGAAACTTTGCATTCGTCCTCTTTCTGCTATCCGTTCTCCATATCTCCTACTGGCTGTGACTTATGTTGTTGGTCAAATCATGGCCCTGTTTATCAACTCAGCCGTCGGGCTGGGGTTGTTGCTGATGGCATCAATTTATCCCTTGTTGGTTCAATTAGGTGTACGCCGAGCGGCTGCGGCAGCAGTCATCGGCTCAACCTGTAGTTTGGATTTAGGCCCTAGTTCTTCTAATTCAATGAGAGCGGCCGACCTCCTGCAGACGGATGTTGTCACATACTTTATTACTGGACAGCTGAAGGTTGCTATTTGTGTAATTATTGCAATTGCTGTTGGACACTTTTTCGTTCAACGATGGTTTGACCAGCGAGAAACTTTGAAGGGAATTGTTGAGTCTTCGGATCCTAAAACTTCCGAGCAGGAAGACCCATTTGCAGATGCTGGCCCTGCCCACTATGCTATTTTGCCCGTGCTCCCATTATTCTTGCTGATTGTCTTCTCTCCAATGGTTTATGCAGGAATCAAACTAAGTTTGGTAACAGCGATCATTGTGTCGATGCTCATCGCGTTTGTGGTTGACCTCCTAACGGTGCGTAAATTCAAGGATTGTTGCCAATCCACTCAATCATTTTTTAATGGAATGGGTAATGTGTTTACCTCGACTGTCAGCCTCATTTGTTGTGCGGAACTTTTCTCACTTGGATTAACTAAAGTAGGTGGTATCAGCACATTGATCCAGATGGCAGCTGCGCAACAGGGCATTGGGTTGGCGCTCATGCTCTTTGTCATGCTGGCCATCATGATTATTGCAACAATTGTGACAGGGTCAGGAAATTCAGCATTTTTTGCATTCTCTCCACTTTTGCCAGAAGCCGCAACCAGTGTTGGCTATAACACCATGGCATTAGTGATTCCTGTGCAGCTCTCTGCCTCTTTGGCCCGCTCTATGAGCCCGATTTCGGGGGTGATCATCGCGGTTTCGGGAATTGCAGGCTTAACCCCAATTGAGCTCATCCGTAGAACGATACCAGTGATGTTGCTAGGACTCATTGTTAACGTCGTGAGTTCACTAGTGTTCTTGTAATTATTTTTGGAGAAACAGTATGTCGATTCTTATTCGTGGAGCTCGAGTTTTTGCTCCTACTGACTTAGGTGTCAAGGATGTCCTCGTTGTCCATCAGAAAATTGTTGCTGTTGGCGAAAACCTCAATCCTAATTTGGATGACCTTGAGATTATCGAAGGAAAAGGCCTTCTCTTAACACCAGGTTTCATTGATCAGCATGTGCACGTGACTGGCGGTGGCGGAGAAGGAGGTCCTAAAACCCGTACACCAGAATTGGTTCTGTCAGAATTGATAGAGTGTGGAACTACCACTGTTGTCGGGGTATCTGGAACAGACGGTACGTCTCGTTCCATTCCAAACTTACTGGCAAAGGTACGCGCTCTGCAAGATGAAGGTGTATCTGCTTGGATGTATACAAGCAATTATGCATTTCCCCCGACCTTACTCACTGATTCAGTCAAGAATGACCTTTTCTTTGTACCAGAAGTTTTAGGGGTCAAAATTGCGATGGGCGATCATCGTTCCAGTTTTCCTACTGAAGAGGAAGTGCTTCGCTTACTAAGCCAAATTCGAGTCGGTGCTATGGTTGCTGGAAAATTGGGGGTTTTGCATATTCATTTGGGAAATATTCCGGGACCATTTGAAATTTTCAAATCTGTTGTGGCTAAAGGTTTCCCTATTGGGCATATTCGCCCAACGCATTGTGCTCGTGACAAAAAAGTCTTTGAAGCTGCTCTCGAGTTTGGAACTCAGGGTGGTTATGTCGACATCACAACGGGTGGCTCTTGCGCAGTAGGAACCCCTGCTCATGGAATCGTTGAAGCATTAAAAGCTGGTGTACCCCTTTCTCATTTGACGATGTCGACAGACGGTCATGGCTCTGTTCCCCGGTTTAATGAAAAAGGTGAAATGATAGGCCTTGGCGTTGGCGGTGTTAACGCCAATTTGAGAGAACTCAAACGGTTGATCGGAGAACTAAAAATGCCGATAGCGGATGCTTTGTCTCTTATAACTGCGAATCCTGCAAAAGCTTTACGATTAAGCGGTAAGGGTGAAATCAAAACTGGGTTTGATGCAGACATCAATCTCTTCAATGACTCCATGGAATTGCTCCACGTAGTGGCGAAGGGTGTTCACATGATGAGAAACAAAGAAATTCTGAAAAAGGGAACTTTTGAATAATAAATTGCTAAAGCCCCTAAAAAGGTAGATCGCTTTTCAGACTTTGAAAAACATATTTAAATATGCGTGAAGTAAATTGAACTCCCTTTCGTGGATTCATTACTGCTATGATCAACTAATCGCAGTGTTAACGCACGTTTTATGTGACAGCTGATTAAGCTGTCTGAAAGTCGAGAAGCGGTAAAAGTTTTTGTAAATACTGTTTGGTAGGAAGAGTTCGTTTGTGTTCTTTTCCTATTTTTTTGATCAACAAAACTCTTTTCAAGGCATATTCTAAGAGCCTAACAAGGCTGATTTCAGGCATTATTTCTCGATATCACTATCGCTTCTTTTTTTTATGGAAATCCCTGTTTTTAAGAACCTCAAGAAGTCTTTAAAATTCAGTAGATGAGAGGATGAACTTTCAAAAAAAATGAGAAGGAGCGGGGAGAAAAATGCGACAACATTACTACGGCGAGGCTTTTAAAAAGGCACAAGAAGCTCTATCAAATAGAAAATTTAAGTGGGCCAAAAAATATTTGGAGCTTGCCGTTGAGGAAGAGGAAGATTCCAGCGCTCTATACAATCTGGCGATGCTCCATGCTTCTGGTAGTCTTGAAACAATTGATGTGAACGCTACTCTTCGTTATTTAATTAGAGCTAGACAGGTAGAGAACTTTGGTGCATCTTCCATCATTGATCTTTTAGAGTCAGTGACGGATTATGAGAACGATCTATATGCTCTATATAAAAAATTCTTGTCCCCTGTTAAGTATTCAAAAGAATACGGATCTTTTGGCCAGTACAGAGTACCTCCTCCCCTATTTATTTTCCTTTTTTGTGCCTACTTCAATTTTCTCACGAAAACTTTAAATGTTGAAAAAGAGGCTATCTACGCAGAATTAGATTCTCTGTCAATGACAGCTACCCCTGCTGTATACAATTTTCTCCAGCAAACACAGATTCCCTTTAAAGACTTTTTTGGTTCTCTTGAAGGGTCTTATTTTGCTAAGAAAGATTCCCAAAATTTGAGGCAATTGAACAAAATTCTTCATGACTTTCATGTGCGTTGTCTGTCTTATTTCGGGGGCGCTCCTGGTAGCGTTGAATTCATGAGATGCACATTAGCAGCAGTGCTCATTAATAGCTCAGATTGCGGATTTAAGAGGATTCCTGTGCTTGGGGCAAAAGAATTTTTTAAACGTCGGAATATTGCAGAGATAAAGACTCAATACAGCGCTTTAATCACTCAAACCGCCTCTGGGAGCGTGGATTGCACTGAAGGAGAGCGCTCAGTTGCGGTGTTTGGCACAAAAATTGACAGAAATTTCTTTGAAAACGACGTCAACATTGCGAAGCGTGTTATTGCCAGAGTTTCGTTGACCCTTTTGGAACGGTTGAAAACCCCCTCTGGTACATACCAATTTATCGTTACAGAGTTTGAAGCTTTAAGCAATCTTTTTGACCCGAAATCTCAAAAGACAACAGCAGAACCACACGCGCTTAGCTATGAAAATGTGTACTGCGTCTCAGAGGAATTTGAAGCTGAATTTTTCCGTCAATATCCTCCGATAGAAATGTTCCCAATAGAGTTTTATGGGAAAAATGAAAGAGTAGATAAGAGAAACCCACTTTCTAAATATTTAGAAGCGGAATATCAAAAACTTCTTGAAATTTATGGGGATTCAAAAGCTCGGACTATACGGCTCGCTATCTATTATCAAATGTGCTATGGATCCTACTTGCGCCGAGATTTCTTTTTGAAAATAAGAGAACTTCAGGCAAGAGATAACGAAGCTCGCTTACAGGAGCGAAACCAAACGCTTTCAGATTGTTGGATGCGAGCAAGGCAACACGCTTTAGCATTACAGTCAGAGAAATGGCAACGCTTAAACCCTAACCATCCTGAGCCTCTGCAGAGGCATATGGACCAAACCGAGATTGAAAAGGGCATGACCAGTTTATCCTTGAAGAGGCATGACCGCTTCACAGAATATTGAGGAGATGGGGATGTTTGGATTTTTCAACCCTGAACAATGGGAATTATCTTTTTCAAATATAAATGAAGTGAAAGAATTTCTCTTCCGACATCGAAATTTAACACTAAAACGTCTTCAAAGTAAGGAATCATAGCTAAGGCGGACCTTGAAGAAGAGCTTCTAGAGCTGCTGTGTAGAGAAAAAATAGCGTTGAATAGAAAGAATACCGATGTTCTTTTAAGAAAACGTTTTGGGATAGATGGGGAAGAAATAATACAATATATATTCAATGCCGAATTAAAAATAAGAGAGATATCTACCTAATGCTATTTCTATAGAAGGGAAATTACTTAAAAGAGATGACAATCTCCAAAAATGGATTTTGCATACAGAAAGATTGATCTCCTTAAGTCACGATGGATTTTGGTATGACGGAGAAGAAGCGTGGCTAAAAAAGTGGTTATATGCTCAGTTGGTCTGTGTATATGCAAGATCAGTTGCATTCGCAGATGGTGCTTATGAACTAGCTGAATATAAAAGTTTTATTCAAACATTTTTCGTATTTAAAAAAATACTAAAGCAAACTTTAAATGAAATTAAATCTGAAGAGCTTAGAAATAAACTAATCCGTATGAGGGATGAGGCCTGGGAAAAAAATATTCTCATTATTGAAAATAGGTATTATTTTAATGGTTCAGATATAAAAACAAATTTATATGCGAACCTTTCTTGAACTTTCTTTATGCCGCGCATTCCCACGTCGGTCGTAATTGGACGTCGTGGTAACACTTGAGTGTCCCATCATACCTTGCACAGTAGTGATATCAACATTGTCTTCAAGCAGTCGAGTGGCAAAAGTTCTTCGTAAATCGTGCGCTGTAGGAAGAGTTCGTCCGCCCTCTCTTCCTACATTTTCTAGGTGAGAGCGCAGAATATCCCCGATCGATCGGGCATCTAGTGGGCGCAACAAATCTAGACGTCCATTTTTATAAATACGCCCAAAAAGAAAACCTTCCTCTTCTCCTCTATCCGTCACAATCCAGAGCCGTAGCCAGTCTTCCACTTGAGGTGGCAAAAAGACGAGGCGTTCTTTATCCCCCTTCCCAATTACTCGCAAGGAGCCTTCTTCGGGGTCGTAGTTTCCAAACATCAGTTCTGGCACTTCGCCTCGACGAAGTCCACACCCTAACATGAGTCCCAAAATCACTTTATCTCGACGGCCAATCGCATCATCTCGTTTATCGCAATCTGCAAGCAAGGCGTGAGATTCACTCATCGAAAGCGCTCTCCCTGCAGGCAACCGACGAAAGCGGCGCTGCTTCACTGCGTTAACACGCATCATCGTGTCGTGCGAGACGAGCTCTGCTAACCAAGCAGCTTTCACTACGCCTTTGAGTGCCGCCAAGTAGCAGTTAACCGTATTTCCTTTTCTTCCCTCTCGCTCTAAGCGATTCATGATCTCGAGAACGTGCTCAGGTTTCAGTGCCGTCCAATCACAAGTTTCTAAGTCTGGATAACCCGCCATGCGTGCAACAACATTCAACTTGCTACGCATGGAGATGCGGCCAGTTTCCGAATGCAAAGTTGCCAGATAAGCCAGTGCCGGGTTTATTGGCTTTTTCTTCGGGAGGATGATTTCTCCAGAAGGTGGCTGAGCAGGAGTGATGAGTGAAAACGACATAGAACTTTCAAGAGTATTTTTTTGAAGAGCAACAACTTCCCTTTCATCTACATGATTATAAAATAATCTCCTAGAATTAACATTCTATCGGGTTATTTTTTGAAATTTTTAGGCTACTTGGATTGAAGTAGCCTAAAATTCCAATTACGACCAATTTTGTATTACGCAAAACAATTAATCGATAGAAAATTTACGCGAACGAGGAACTTTATCTGAATAGACGATAGTAGGATTCTCTAAGGTCTTCCTTGAGCGCTTCTCGATTTTCACAAAGATAATCCATCAGCCCTGCTTCTACTCGTTTGTCTTTATAGCGATTACAGGTGAAGTAGCCGTAGAAACCACCACTTTTATCAACCAGAACTGGAGGTGTATCCGAGTATTTATTCCACGGAGAGTAGTTTTCATATTTGCTTCCATAATCTCCGTAATCATTCCATATTGAGGTATCACTATATCTACTACCGTAGTCCCCATACTGATTCCATACAGAGTTTGATGCATAGCTATCACAAGTTAAGCATCCAAGGTACACATGTCCTTTCCCTGGTTTATCAACGTAGAGATGAAGATCTTGAGCAAAAACAAAAGACGAGAGGAGAGTAGCAGAGAGGAAGCAGAGAAGTTTAAAACGAATTTTCATAATTGGTCTTTGAGAATTTTTGAGAGGCTTGAAGCCATAGATGTAATCTATTCTAGGATTATACAACTTCAGAGAATGGGAAATTCTGGTTCTACGCTAAAACCAAATTCCTTCTCTCGTCTATAATTTCGAGAACTCTAATTTTCTTTCTTAGGTATTCTCTGCTATGCGTTGGCAAGACAAACCAGAATCTAATAATGTGGAAGATCGCCGCTCCGAAAGTTCTTCGGGCTTTGGTATGCCCCGCTCTTCTAATCAACGTGTCCGCATGGGCGGTATTCCCCTGCGCGGCAAAACTGGACTGATCGTTGTAATCGTCGTTTTGATCGCGGGTTACTATGGCATCGACTTGACGCCATTGATCACCGGGGAAATGCCGACGGCAACCCAGCAACAGCAAGCAACTCAACAGTCTCGCTCTTCTGCGAATTCGCAGCAAATTTCTGCTCAAGAGCAGCAGTTAGCAAAGTTCACCTCGGTCGCTTTGAAGACCACCGAAGATGTGTGGACGCAGATCTTTAAGCAAGAAGGCAAAACTTATCGCTTCCCGAAATTGGTCCTCTACTCTGGCTCGACGCCGACTGCTTGTGGTACTGGCCAATCTGCCATGGGTCCCTTCTACTGCCCTTCTGACGAAAAGGTTTATATCGATCTTTCGTTCTATCAGGACATGCAGAAAAAATACGGCGGTGGCGGTGACTTTGCTCTGGGCTATGTTCTTGCCCACGAAGTGGGACACCATGTTCAGACCCTTGAAGGGATTTCCGATAAGGTTCATCAAGCGCAACAGCGAGCTAGCAAAAAAGAAGCCAACGCTATTCAGGTAAAAATGGAATTGCAGGCCGACTGCTACGCGGGTGTTTGGGGTTACTACATGAATAAGCTCGGCATCTTAGAAGTTGGCGACTTGGACGAAGCGCTCGATACGGCCTCGGCCATTGGCGACGATCGTCTCCAGAAAGAAGCCACGGGGCGTGTGGTTCCCGATAGCTTTACGCATGGCTCTTCCGAGCAGCGTAAAACGTGGTTCAAGAAAGGCTTTAATTCTGGCAAACCGCAAGTTTGCAATACATGGAAAGAATAAGCTCCTAGCCCTTTAAAAAATGCCCTCAGTATCACTACTGGGGGCAAATCATTTTTAGGCCTTCAAGTTTTCTTGGAAATCCTCAAAAATCACTTCTTTGGGTGATAAAGTGCCTTCCGGGCATTCAACAGGGAGCTCGACCTGCCAACGAAGTGACTCTTTCTCCATCGAGATCTGGCCACACATGTGAATCAAGTACATGGTGTATGGTGGTGTGAGCAGATTTGACGTCAAACATTTTTTGATCACTTCTTGAAGGGTATCTTTTTCAGGACAAAGCCAACTTCTAAAGCGTCTTACTGGAAAATCATAGAGCTGAATATCTTCTTTGAACGCCTTCTCCTCAAAAGGAAGAGACTCATCTGCGAGAAGTGAGATGAAAGGGAAAATATCCCAATGCTTTGCCTCGCTGTTAAAAAAGAGGAGCATCCCCCAATCAGCTGCCATTGGAGTATTGACTGCTTTGAGCTCTGCATAGAATTCGCTCAATGCTGTCTGCAAGGTGTAGTCATCTGGAATTTGATTAAGGCGCTCAACGGAACAAAGGTAACTGATGAAGTAGCGTTCTGAAGGTCGAATTCCTTGAGCCTGTACCTGTTTTTCAAGGAAACGCTCTTCTGCTAGGCGCTTTTTCGCCCACTCTAAAACCAACTGAGCACGGTGAATGTCTTTAGCTTTTTCCTCGAGTTTTCGTTCCGCATAGTGCTGGAACTGTTCTGCACTGAGCTTATCTCCTTCTGCAAGCCCCTCTTCTTCTGCCCAATGCATGAGTGAATTCATCGGGAGTCCCATTGTTTTAAGGTGTTCGAGTCGGTCAACCACTTGAAGTTGTTGCAAAAGATAGTAGCGGTAACGGCTGCTTTGATCCACATAGGCTGGCGTCAAAAGTCCCATCTCGTCCCAATGACGTAAAGCTTTGATGCTAACGCCAGAGAGAGTTGAAAATTCGCCAATACTCATGCGTTTGACTTTTGAACTACTTTTCATGGTCTTTCCTCACAATGGTCTCAGGATTTTTTAGAAAAATCACTGCTTTATGGGATATTGTACACTTGACTCTCCCATTAGTGGGAGACTTTAGAATACTCTTCACCAAATAAATTTTCTTTTTTGCTTCTACAGGAGTATTCGTGATGAGTTGGCTTTACCTCGTGTTGGCTGGGATTAGTGAACTGGGTTGGCCTTTAGGTTTCAAAATGTCGGCCATGGCACAAGCTCAGAACAACGCCATGCATACCGTGCTGTGGTTGGGCTTGGCACTGCTTTCTATGGTTACGTCAATGGCATTCCTCTACCTTGCTCAACGTCATATCCATATGGGGACTGCCTATATCGTCTGGACGGGGATCGGAGGTATGGGGACGGCTTTAGTCGGGATTTTCTTTTTCCAAGAACCAGCTACCCTGATACGTCTTTTGAGCTTGACTGCGATTTTGGCAGGACTTATTGGATTGAGTTTTGCACGATAACAATAGAAAAAACCCCTTCTCTAAACTCTCTTATGGGAAGGGGGTTGCTTTTTATCGTACGTGCAAAAACTTGTGTGTCTGAAGTGATACGCGGTAAGGATCGCCGCGCTCCATCGCAGTCTTGATGCAGAGTTTTGTGGAGGCCTCTTGGCAACTCAACGGTTGCAAAGAGATCACAACATCTTCTGTGCAATAGGCAAGTAGCTTATCAAGCACCAGAATATCTGCTTCACTACCCAACACCATTTTGATTTCGTCTGCACGTTTAAGTGATGGCAAGTGCATTTGGCGCCCACCAGACATATTGACCTTTGGGCTCACGGTGACATAGACACCATCGGGCACATCGATAGGTTCTGTACCACTCGTTTCAATCTGCACCATAATGCCTTCTTGTTGAAAGCGTTCGCAGAGTTCGTAGAGTGGTTGAAGGCAAGGCTCCCCTCCCGTAATCACCACCATCGGTGCTTGCGGGAAATGTGCCTGGACAGCCTTGACGATTTCTTCTGCGGTTGCGCTAGCGTAATGGGCAGTATCGGCTTTTTCAAAGCACTCTTCGAGTGTTAGTCGAGCCTCCCTGCCCTCTTTCCAAGTCCACTTTGTGTCGCACCAGGGGCATTGACATAAACACCCCTGCAAACGAACAAAAACGGCTGGTTTACCTGTGAGTGCCCCTTCCCCCTGTATGGAGTAAAAGATCTCATTGACGAACATACTGCGTCAAGCTCCAGGTCGCAGAACATTTGCGAGTTTCTTCTACCGTGCAACGAACAACGGTCACACCCGCCCCCTTAAGGGCTTCAGGTGCCACCACTTCGGCAAGGTGAGCAGCCATATTTTCGGCTGTCGGATTAAAGGGAACCACTACTACGGTCGAATCTATCGCCGTGAGCGCATCCTTGATGGGGTCTTCTGACCAAATCAAGAAATGATGATCCCAATTGGCTTCCAACCATTCGCAAAGCGTACTCTTAATGACGGAAAAGTCCAAGACTCGACCGATGTTGTCGAGCTCTTCAGCGGCGCATTCAAACGTGATGCGGTAGTTATGACCGTGCAAATGGGCACACTTCGATTCGTGATTGGCTACACGGTGACCGCAAGAGATATCGTGATAACGAGTTGCTACGATCATGCTTTGCAGGCCTCCAAGAATTCGCGACGCTTGTCAGCGTCTACAAAAGCACCGCGCATCACCATCGTTGTCATGCAAGAGTGCGTATCCTTTACCCCGCGCCAAGCCATGCAGGCGTGGTTAGCCTTGATATAAACGGCAATCCCTTTGGGAGCGATCAAGGTTTCAAGCAAATCAGCGATCTGTACTGTACTTTCTTCCTGAATTTGCGGACGGCTCATAATCCAAGAGATCAAACGGGAGAATTTCGAGATACCGATCACCTTTTCACCTGGCACAATCCCAATCCAGGCTTCCCCCATAATTGGAGCAAAGTGGTGCGAGCAAGTCGAACGCACAGGAATATTGCCCACAATGAGCATATCCTGGAGTTCTTTAGTGTTGGGGAAGTAGGTAACCTTCGGCATGGCACGATAGCGACCTTCGAAGGTTTCTTCCAAATACATTTTGGCAATACGTTCAGCCGTTTCTTGCATATTGGGATCGTTATCGATATCGATCACCAAAGAGCGCAATACGGCACGGACCTTCTCAGTAACTTCTTTACGAAGTTCTGCAAGTTCTTCTTCGCTCACGTAGTTGCCAATGTTATCGTTGGACTTAAAAGGAACGTCTTCAGCTTTGAGGCGTTCGATGATTTTTTCACTAATCGACATAAGCTAATGACAATAATTGGCATAGCCCCTTCCAGCAAAGGGCTATGCGAAATAGGTTAAAAAAGAGTGCAGGCATTTTAACCGAAATGGCTTAAAAGATAGTGAAAACCCGAAGGTCACTTTCGCAACAAAAAACTTCCCGCTCTAGAGAGAAAACGGGAAGTCTTTGTTGAATCGCTTAGTCAAAAACCATCTTGTCTTTGACTTTGAAATAGACAAGTGCAGTCAAGGTGCTAGAGATCACCAAAACGATCGAAGTGGCGATGAAAATGTCGCCAATCCCCACGAGCGGCGAGCAGATTGCGCCGACGAAGAAGGGGAAGAAACCCACAAGCGCTGAAGCGGTTCCCGCATTTTTACGCTCTGCACTCATAGCCTGCATCGAGACCGTTGGGAAAATAAACCCTAAAGAGAGTGTCATCGCAAAAAAGCCCGCTTCTACAAAGTAAACGCCCCAGTGCAGATTAAGTGCGCAGGCTAGATAAACCGTAGCAATCCAGAAAAGCGAAACGCCGATACGAACGGCAAGACGCCCGTCGAGTTTGTTGCCTACGTTTGCCCCCGTCATCACCCCTAGACCATTCGCCCCAAAGCAAAGACTAAAGGCGAGTGGGGAGAGGTTGAAGCTCGACTGGAAAATGAAGGGCGACGCGGAAATATAAGAGAAAAGCCCGCCAAAGCCTAAACTCTGCATGGCCACAAAACCCATGAAGGCCTTATTGCGCAAAATCGTTGGATAAACCGCAAAAGCCTGCAAAAGTGGTGTATGAAAGCGCTTTTCAGGTGGGAGCGACTCATGGTAAAAGAGCACCGCCGTGAGAAGCATGAGCCCCAAAATCGTGAGACTCACAAAGACGCCATGCCAGTCTGTGAAGGTGAGCAAAAAGCTCCCTGCCATCGGAGAAATCACTGGGGCAATCCCGTGCACAGTCATCAGGAGTGCAAAGAAGGTACCTAATTCACGACCACGATAGAGGTCAGTGGCAATGGCTCGAGAGAGCACAACGGAGCCTGCTGCTGAGAGCCCTTGGATGGCACGCAGCGTAATCAGAACATGAATATTCGGGGCAAAGATCAGTGCGACAGAGGTAAGCGTAAAGATGATTAACGAAATGACTAAAGGCTTTTTGCGCCCTACTTTATCGCTGACAGGTCCCAGAATTAACTGCCCCACTGCCATACCAATCATGGCCGTCATCAAACTCACCTGTGTGAGTGCTGGCGTCGTATTGAAGTATTCTTTGAGTTCTGGGAGTGAAGGGAGATAGAGGTCAATAATAAACGGACCAAAGGCAGACATGGTCCCGAGCAAGATGATCAGGAACAGCTTACTATTTTTTTGTTGAGACATATTGTTGTTGTTATTCTCTTTATGGGTGGACACGATTTCCACGTGCGGGATCTATTTTTATTGGTTGGCTGTATTGTAAGAGGATTTTTAGGGTTATCCCTGAGAAAAGAGATAACTTTTACAGACGTCTCATTTTATGTCGATCTGTGATCGAGAAAAGCGATCGCAACTTTGTCAATCCTAGCCCCAGTTGAATTTGGGAAGCCTTCTCGTTTGTGCTAGATCAAAACCTTATTCTTTTCTTGTTAACACTTTTAGTCAAAACTTAGTCTTTGCCCTTCTTTCTTAAGCATTCTGCCACAGTAGAAAAGGCGATAGGAATGACTATCAATCGTTTTATTTTTCTCTCAGCAGAAGGCTTTGACGTAATGCTTTAGCGTCAAAGATTCCTCCCGAATTGACTCTTTTTTGACTACAATAGGCATACTTTGTTACAGCTTCCAGAAGAAGCTAGCTAATTGAAGGTTTAACGGCTCTCTGAGAGCCCGGTTATTGACCATTTTTTATGAGGTTTCTTATGCTTCGTCGTACGATTTTGGCAGCCACTGCCGCCACTCTTTTCCTTTCTGCTTGTGCTCAAAATCCTATCGCTCCTAGTAACGGCACTGGTGGTCTCGGCCGCGCCAAGATGAAGAAAATCATTTTGACCGCTCTCATGAAACGTGGTTGGGCAGTAACTGATGAAGCCGCTGGTAAGATTAACGCTCGCTACGTGAAAGGTCCGAATGTTGCTGCTGTTGTGATCAGCTTCAACGATAAGAGCTATACGATCGATATGGACAAGGCTGCTACCACGATGATCAAGGAAGATGGTAAGGTGCATCGTAAATACAACCAATGGGTCCATACGATCGATAGCGATATTCAGACCTTGATCTTGAAGAATCGTTTGAACTAATCCCAATCACTTGAAGGGTCTTTGATGTCTACCTCTGCTAAACCCAAACCTGGGCTTCAGGCGCTTATTGAAGCGCATAAGTTAGCTGTTGCACCGTTTATTTTCCAAACAACGGCGAGTCTTAAAGATTTGGGTATTTTGCCCTTACTCGATCAGCACTTCGCTGATGGGTTAACTGAGGAGGAGCTCATCGAGACCCTTTCTCTTGATGATTACACTATCCAGACACTTCTTCCTGCTGGAGAAGCGTTTGGTGTGCTTGAAAAAAATGAGAACCGCTGGTTTCTCTCGAAGCTTGGGTTCTTCCTTCTGAACGATCCTCTCGTAAAAGTGAATTTCGACTTTACGCGAGATATTTGCTACGAAGGTCTCTCCGAGCTAACCACTGCTTTGAAAGAGCACCGTCCTGCTGGACTCAAAGCTTTTGATCCTAAGTGGACGAGTATCTATCCGCATTTGCGCGATCTTCCAGAACCTGCGAAAACGAGTTGGTTCGCTTTTGACCACTTCTATTCCGATGAGGCTTACCGTGCTGCGTTTCCTATCGTGCGCTCTTTTGGTGTGAAGTCTCTTGTGGATATTGGCGGCAATACGGGAAAATGGGCGACATTCTGCTGTGAAAATACGGACGATATGAAAGTCACGATCTGTGATTTGCCCGAGCAATGCGAAACGGCAATGGAAAATGCACGCGCCAATGGCTTGGCCGATCGTATTTCCGTTCATCCGATTAATCTCTTAACAGACACCCCGATTCCAGAAATCGCAGCTCAAGCTTGGTGGATGAGTCAATTCTTGGATTGCTTCTCTCCCACAGAAGTCGTTTCCATCTTGAAACGCTTACACCGCGCGATGAATGATGATGCACGACTCTTTATTCTGGAACCTTTAACTGACCGTCAGCCCTTTGAAGTGGGGCATCTGTCGCTTACCGCCTATTCGCTTTACTTTACAACGATGGCTAATGGCAATAGTCGCTTCTACGCTTTGTCTGACTTTGAGAGTTTCCTCAATGCGGCAGGCTTCAAAGTCGAAAAAGTTCATGACAACATCGGTGTACACTCCACGCTTCTCGTGTGCCAGAAGGTAGCGGCCTAAAGAAATGCGAATTCAGGTTGCCAAAGCCATGGCACTCCTTCCTGGGGTAGAAACTCCCGAAGAGTGGACTTCATGGTGTGAGAATCCTCACCTCACCGAGAGAGAAAAGTGCGAAACGCTCCCAAAGCGAGTCCCGATGATGACGGCTCGCCGTATGAGTATTGGTGTACGTTATGCCAATGAAGTTGCATTGAGCCTTCTTGATAATTGGCAGCCTGATGCAGCGGTTTTTACAAGTCGCCATGGGGAACTCTCCCGCGGAGAGAAAATCATGACGACGCTCTCTGCCTCAGAACCTCTCTCCCCCACTGATTTTATGGTCTCAGTGCACAATAGCGCCGTGGGCATGTTTACCATTGCCGCACACTTAACGGTGCCGAGTAGTTCTGTCGCCTCGGGGGCAGGCAGCTTTAGCGCTGGGTTGCTCGAAGCCGAAACCTTCTTCGCAAATGGGGCGAAACGCGTTTTGTTGGTCGATTTTGATAGCACACTTTCTCCTCTTTTTGCAGAGCGTTTTCCCCAAGATATGCCTAGCGTAAACTATGCGGTAGGCTACGCTCTAGAAAGAGGAAGTACTTCAGAGAACTCCGCTGAGATCGCCCTCTCCTATGACTATCAAAGCCACAGAGAACCCACTCTCCCCATGAGCCTCGCTTTTTACGCTACTTGGTTAAAACGGGCATCAGATTTTGTGATTGAAGGGGAACATTCGACGCTTACTGGGAGCTGGCTATGAGTTTCTCCCCAGTTTATGTACTACGGCAACTCCTGACAGGATTCTGCTGGGCTTGCTTTGGAATTGGAGGTCTTCTTCTCACCATTTTCTGGTTTCCCTACCTCAACTTGGTTGAAAAGGACGATGAACGCCGTGTACTGAGAGCAAGAGCTAGCATTTCTGCGAGCTTTCGCTTCTTTTTGCGTCTTTGCGACACACTCGGCACAGCACGCTTTGATCTCACGTCCCTCAAGCAATTAGAGGGACTCAAAGGAGCACTCATTGTAGCCAACCACCCTACAATTCTTGATTACGTGATGATTGCCTCGGCACTCCCTCAGCTCGACTGCATTGTGAAGAGCGCTTTAAAAGAGAACCTCTTTTTATGTGGCGTAGTGCGTGCGGCAAACTATATGCTTAATGATGCCTCCGATACGGTCTTAGAAGATTGCGAGAAGCGTCTCGCCGCTGGGTACAATATTCTGATTTTCCCCGAAGGAACGCGTACCGTTCCTGGAGAATCACTACACCTTAAACGTGGGGTGGCCCATATTGCTTTACGCTTACATTGCCCCGTCGTTGTGCTCTTTATTGATGCTCTCGAAAAATGGCTCTCTAAACGTAGTCATTGGTATGAAATTCCTCGCCGTAAGAGTACACTCAGTATTCATTACGTTGAGACCTTAAACCCTGACAGTTATCTCGAGGCTAATGAAGAAGGTTATTCCTTGGCCAGTCGTCGCTTAACTCGTCATATCACCACTATACTTGAAGAAAAACTTGCTCAAGCGCGCCTTAGCGCTCACCACTAACAGGTTAAGACATGGACTCATTAGAAACTAAAATCAAGACTGTGATTATTCAAGCTCTCAACCTTGAAGACATTACTCCTGAGGATATCGACACCGATGCCCCGCTTTTTGGCGAAGGGTTGGGTCTTGACTCCATCGATGCGCTCGAATTGGGTTTAGCGATCAAAAAGAACTTTTCTGTGACGCTCGCTGGTCCCTCGGAAGAAGTACGCCAGCACTTCTATTCTGTCGCGACGCTCGCTGCGTTTATCCGCGCTAATCAGGCACAGTAAGGAGCCTTTCCATGACCCAATATACGAAAGACGATCTCTTCAAAGAATTTACGAAGGTTCTCGAAGAACTCTTTGAAATTGAGCCCGAAAACGTCACGCTTCAAAGCCGTCTCGTAGAAGACTTGGACTTGGATAGTATTGACGCCGTTGACATGATCGTGAAGTTACAGAACTTCATCGGTCGTCGCATTAAGCCAGAAGACTTTAAGAGCGTGCGCACTGTTGAAGACGTTTTGAACGTTTTGCTTGCCATGCAAGAAGCCCACGGTGGAGAAACCACTCCCGCGGCTAAGGAATAATTGATGCCGACTCCGAGCGAGACACCTTCTCGGGAGGAGAACCCTCACCTACTAGTCAAAGTAATGAGGGTTCTTTGGCGTGGGCTTCCTAAAGTTATTGAAAATGGATGGCCTATTCTGCTCGTTTTAGCAATGCGCTACGAGCAGGTCCACACCTTGCTTTGGGTGCTTCTAGTCTCGCTTATTCTCTCTTGGCTCTCAACCTTGGGGGCTCCTTTTTCTTGGCGCCGCACGATCAACTATGTTTTGAGCATCACGCTCTGCCTATTGAGCCTATTTACCGACAACATCAAATGGATGTTTTGGTATCCAGTCATTGTGAACATCGGCTTTTTTGTGGTGTTTTCCCGCTCACTTGAAGGTGAAGCGGCGTGCACAAAGTTTGCCATGATTCCTCATCGCATAAAAAATCCCGAAGCCACACCAGAAGAGTCGTTGCCGCCTGAAGCAATTCGCTATACGCGAGGTCTCACCAAAGCGTGGTGCTCCTTCTTTGTGCTCAATGGTTTCATTGCTCTTGCGACAACGCTCTATGGGGATGTGAAAGTGTGGTGGCTTTGGAATGGTTGCTTAAGTTACCTTGTGATTGGTGCATTCTTCGCTGTGGAATACCTCTACCGCCGTTGGAAAATCTCTCATGCTTAAGGCTCTACCTTCTTCTGACTGGCTCTCAATCCGCTATCTTTCTTTTAAGCGAGCGGTGTACCGTGTTGCCTCTCTTCTTCGCAAGGAAGTGGCTAATCGCATTTTGATCGGCGGGAGTGAATCGCCCCTTCTCTTCACCATTCTTCTTTTGGGTACGCTTTACGCAGAGAAAACGCCTATTTTGATGGGGGCGGATACGAGTACACGCCTTCGTATGAAAGAGGCTTTTGACCTGCTACTTCTTGGAGAGACCGAGTCGAGCTCTGGGTTGGAAGCACTCCCTCACCTGCAGGTCAAAAGCGACAGCAACGAAGTCAGCGCTGAAGAAATCGATGCGTTTTTCTGTTCACACTCCTTGGAAGGAACGGCCTCCCTTCTTCTTTACACATCGGGGAGCTCTGGAAAGCCGAAAGAAATTGTGAAAACACTCTCGCAGATGGACGCTGAGGCGGCAAGCCTTACAGAGTACTTCTCTCGCGCACAGGCCGAAAACCGTTACGGCGCTATTAATGGCGCAACCGTTTTAAGCACTGTCGATCCCCATCATCAATATGGGTTGACCTTTGCCGTGTGGGTTCCTATGGCATTGGGGCTGGAACTCTCCCAAGAGCGTATTCGCTATGAAGAAATGCTCACTCTGGAAACTCCCTGGATTCTCGTGACGACACCTACTTTTTTGCGCACTCTCACTACGCCCCTCACGCACTCTCCCCTTTGGGCGATGAGTGCTGGCGGAAAGCTCGAGGCGGGTGACTTTGCGGCGTGGAGAAAGGTCTCCCCTGCCCCTTTGGAAGAAATCTATGGATCAACTGAGTGCGGAGTGATCGCGCAACGCGTGCACTGTGGAAATGACATCACGGAAAACTGGACACTTTCCTCGGACGCTACCTTGATTATTGAAGAAGGAACCCCCTATTTCCTTTCACCACACAGCTCAGGTAGCGTGCAAGATGCTCTCGGTCGCGTTTCTTTAGACGATAAATTGGCGCTTTTAACTCCAAAAACTTTCAAGCTACTGGGTCGTGCCGACAGAGTAGCCAAAGTAGGCGAAAAGCGGTTAAGCTTAACGGAAATTGAAAATACTCTTTTGACCGAACTGGGTTTAGTGGCACGAGCTTTAGTCATCAAGCGCGGGGCACGAGAAGTCATTGGCGTCGTTGTAGATCGAGAACATTCCCCATCTTACAACAATACGGCTCATCAGTCGTACCGCAAAAAACTCGTTAGCCAACTAGAACCTCTAGCGCTCCCTCGCTATTGGCGTAGCGTCAGCACGATGCCACGCAATGCTCAGGGGAAAATAAAAATTGCTCAGTTGGAGGAATTGTTTAATGACTAGTATCGTTTCTTTGGCACAAATTCAAGAAAAAACGCCGCTTAAGTTACTTGCTCGTGTACAGCTTTCTTCAATAGAGTCCGTCTTTGAGGGGCACTTTCCCACTCAGACTATCCTCCCCGGCGTCATTCAACTCGCCTGGGTAAGAGAGTTGATTTCCTTCTGGTGGGCTGAAGACGTGCACTTTCAAAGTCTTCCTCAGCTCAAATTTATGACGCCGTTGCTTCCCGAGCATACCGTCGAAATTGAGTTAAGTCGTCCCACGGAAGCGGAGCGCAAAGTCGCTTTTAGCTACTACATCGTCAAGCCCACTGGTGAGCGCATTCTCGCTTCGCAAGGGAAAGGTCTCCTATGAATGAGCCAGACTACCGTTTAGCCGTCGTCATTCCTTGCTACAACCACGGCAAAACGCTAGAAGGTATCGTGCGCTCTTTTGAGCACCTATCCCTCCCTCTCATTATCGTTAATGACGGCTCTAACGAAGAAACCACAGCAGAAATTAACCGCGTAGTGGGAACTTTCTCCAACGTGGAGGCCCTGTATTTACCTCAAAATCGCGGTAAAGGTGGGGCTGTATTGGCTGGGCTAGAGAAAGCCCATGAACTAGGGTTCTCTCATGCACTGCAAATTGATGCGGATGGACAGCACGCTACCGCAGACGCGGAAAAGATGATTGCGCTTTCGCGTTCTGCTCCCGAAACTCTCATTTCTGGACGCCCCATTTATGATGAAAGTGTGCCCAAAAAGCGTCTGATTGGCCGCTATATCACGCACTTCTGGGTTTGGGTAGAAACTTGGTCCTTCTCCATCAAAGATAGTCTTTGCGGTTTTCGCATCTATCCGCTTAAGCGCACCTTGAGAGCTGCTCACCGTCGTCCTATTGGGCTACGTATGGATTTTGACCCCGAAATCATGGTGCGTTTTTACTGGGAAGGCGGCGAAGTGCAATTCTTGCCTACTAAAGTGATTTACCCGGAAGGAGGGATTTCTCACTTCAACCTCGTGTGTGACAACGTCGAAATTGCCAAGATGCACACCAAGCTCTTTTTCCGCTCGCTCATCGCAATGCCTCGTCGACTGTGGCTAAAGCGCACCGAGACAAAAGCGAGCACACATTGGGCCGATCAAGCCGAGCGCAGTGCCATTGTTGGGATTCTAGGTTTCCAGTGTCTTTACTGGCTCTATCGCATTGGTGGACGTGCACTTTTTAATCTCGTCTTATTGCCAGTTTTGGCCGTCTTCTACCTTACTGGGAGCAAAGCTCGGAACGCGGTAAAGGATTTCTTGCACCAAGTAGAGTTTTCACGCCAAAAAGCAGGCTTATCCTCTAGCCGCGTGAGCCCCTTTGCGCTTTATAGCACTTTTGGCACGAGTATCCTTGATCGGATTCTCGCTTGGCGTGGAGAGTTGCCTCTTGGTAAAGAGCTCTCCTTTGCTGATGAACCCTCCCGTCTTGCGCTTACACCGACGACAGGGGAAGGCGAGCTGGGGAAGCTTCTTCTTGTTTCTCACCTGGGCGTCGCAGATGTTTGTCGTGCCATTGCCGCAATTGATCGGCAACAGGTTGTGAATGTTTTGATGTTTGAGAAGCACGCTCGTCAATTTAAGCGCATGATGGAAAAGACAGCGCCAGAGTCACAACTTCACATCATTGCGGTGGACGAGATTGGACCCGAAACGTCGGTTCTTCTCTCAGAAGCGATTGAACGCGGAGAATGGATTGCCATTGCCGCAGACCGCATCCCTGTGGGAGCGGATGCCGCTTTAGCTCATCACAATACGGTTCCTGTTACGTTTTTAGGGAAAGAAGCCCAGTTTCCGATTGGTCCCTATGTGCTCGCGAACCTTTTAAAAGCTGATGTGGTCACACTCTTTGCGCTGCGAGATAAAAAAGTCATTCGTATTTTTGCTACACCTTTTAGAGAAGCTGTGGCTTACCCTAAACGCACTGAGCGCCAGGCATATTACGAGACCTGCGCTCAGGCTTATGCTTATCGACTAGGTTACTACGCGGCGCGATATCCGCAAAATTGGTTTAATTTCTATGATTTCTGGGAGGACAAAAAGAATGCGTAAAGCTCCAAAACCCATTTCTGCCAAGGCTGAAGCGAGCATTACCGTCATTCCGTCCTTTCATGAAGCGGACCCCATGGGAGTGGTGTGGCATGGAAATTATTTGGCCTTTTTTGAGCGTGCCCGTGAAGCGCTTTTTCGTGCGATAGACTATAGCTACCAAGCGATGATGGATTCAGGCTATATCTGGCCCGTTGTGCACGTTGAAGTGGATTATCGCCAGCCTATGGTGGTGGATACACCAACGACAGTAACCGCGACAATTGTAGAAATTGAAAACCGTCTGGTGATTGAATATCGTGCTGTGAATCCAGAAGATGGAAAACTACTGGCGCGTGGTCAAACAGTTCAAGTCGCCGTCGACAAAGTGACAAAAGAAGGGTGTTTAGCTTCCCCTAAGGTGCTTTTTGAAAAGCTGGAGGTTTCCTACCCATGGTAAAGATTTTCTCTTGCCAAGCGCTCGTCATGAGCGCCACGCTCCTTTCTCTTTCTTTTGGAAGTCACGCTCTCTTGGCTGCGCCCGCAAGTAGCGCCCCAGCACCAGTGAAAGTGGTAGAACAGAGCACTTCTTCGCCAGAAATTGCGCGTATTCTCAAAAACGCCATGCTCACAGATGCGCGTTTTACGATGCGCCGTGCCCTAAATATCCAAGGACTCACCCTCACCTCTCGCGGTGAAGTGCATCAAAAGCGCGATGGGAATTGGCTCTGGGAACAAAAGCAACCCTTCCCTCAGAAGTTAGAACTCACCAATGAAGAAATCTTGATGAGTGTAGCAGGAGACCCTGTGCAGGTAGTGCGTTTGGATAGTAACCCCGTACTCTACGCGTTTGCTTCAACGCTTAAGGCACTTTTGCGCCTTGATGTTGCAACGCTCGACAAGACTTTCCGAGTAGAAAAATTTGTCAAAGGGGATGCTAATACCCCCTGGCAACTTTTCTTAACGCCCAAAGAAGGGGCCTTCCAGAAAATTCTCAAAAGCGTGACCTTAACTGGACGCGCCAAACTTGAACGTGTGCAATTCACAGACGCCGATCGTGGCGTGACGGACATCACCTTTACCCCGATGTAAACCGCTGTTAGTAGAGCTATTTCCGCGTATGTCCATCACGAAAGCAAAAACTCTCACCGATCCCACTGCCTCTTGGCTACCCCGACCACTTTGGGGGTGGCTATGGGTAGCCGTGGTTGTGGCAACTTTGCTCTCAATTGTGCTCACTTGGCGTAACGACCGACTCCAAACCGATGTGGTGTCGCTTCTCCCTGTCACAGAGGACCTCAACAAGGCTTCAGAGGGAGAGTCTCGCTACTTTAATGACCTAATTTCAGGACAAGTGGTTTGGGTGGTGAAGGCTCCCGTTTCTTCGGTTAAAACTTTCTATCAAACGTTAGAGAAATCGGGAGATTTTACTTCCTTGCAAGGGCCTCTTCCCGATGACCAGCAAAACGCTTGGGGTAAGGCCGTCATGTCGCTACGCTTGGGGCTACTTTCCCCAGACATGGCGACAGAGCTAGAGACGAAAGAAGGCTCAGAGCGATTTATTCGACAGACGCTCTCGCAGCTCTTCTCCCCACTGGGAGCCCCAAGCTTGTCGGAATTGACGGCAGATCCCTTTTTGCTCATTCGCCATTTGCGCCTGCAAAAGGGGGGACTCTTTCCAGTCAGTATTCATGAGGGCTGGCTTTCGGTTTCCGACCCCGAAACACAAGAGAAATGGTTTCTCATTGCGGGACGTTTGAAGCCCACCATTGCCGCAGGTAGTGGCGCATCAGACTGGGCCGCCAAAACGCTCGTAGAAGAAAAGGCACTACTTGCTAGTATCCCGGGCGCTCAACTCTTTCATCAGGGAAGTGTCTTTTACTCCGCTTGGGCAAGTGAAAGCGCTAAGGCTGACATCAATCTCTTGGGCGGGATTAGCCTTGTGGGGCTCACGTTGCTTTTGTGGATTGCCTACCGTAGTTTCACGCCACTCTTTTTATGTCTTTTCTCTATTCTCACTGGCGCGGTGATGGGGATTGGCGCAACGCTACTTGTTTTTGGCAGCATTCACACACTCACCCTCGTGATGTGCGTGAGCTTGGTGGGGATTTGTGCTGACTACACCACTTACTATGTCGCAAGACGCCGCTATTTTGGACGATACGAGACGCCTCTCACGAGCCTTTTTGTTTTACGCCCTGGTCTTCTGCACGCCATCGTGAGCACAGCGCTTGCCTATGGAGTGATGGTGGTGGCACCCTTCCCAGGTTTGCGGCAATTAGCCATTTTCTCTGTCGCTGGGCTCTGCGCTTCTTGGCTCACGGTTTATCTCACGTTCCCATGGTTAGTAAAGCGCGTTCCTACTGCTGATACCCCTCGCTTGGTGCTCTCACGTTGGCCTAACCTCTGGAATCGTTTCCCACGCTTAGGTATGAGCTTGACGGTTCTTGCAACCGTTGTCGCCCTCACAGGGTTATGGCACACAAGCTACAATGACGATCTGCGTATGTTGCAAACGCCCTCTCAAGAATTGGTTGCTCACGAAGCAGGGCTCAAAAAACTGTTAGCCCGAGACTTCTCTCAAACGGGCTTTATTGTTCGAGGAGACTCCGCCCAGACTGCGCTCCAAAATGTCGAAGCCCTCGAAGAGAAGCTAAACGCCTTAAAGGCGCAAGGGCTCGTGCGCCATTGGGTCAATACCTTCCCTCTTTCGGAAAAAACACAAGAGAGAGTGCGGGACGCTCTCGCAAAATTACTCCCTCGTTTAAGCACAACCTATGCGGAGAGTGGGCTACCCACTGTTGAGACCTCTACCCTACCCAATGTGATCTATTTTGAAACCTGGGAAACGTCGCCCTTGGGAGAAGAAAATTCGAGGTTTATTTACCACGCTCCCAACGGGGCGGTGAGCCTTTTAATTCCCGTCTCGGGAGTGAATGGCGCTACGAGTGAAGACGCTCTTGCCAAAGTCGCTCAAGAGATGCCAGAGGTGGTATGGCACAATCGCCGTGTAGAACTCGAAAAGACTTTTGCAGCCACCAAGAAAACGCTAATGGTGCTACTGGCTATTGCTTGGGTTGCCGCTGCGGTGAGCCTTATTCGTCGTTTTGGCCTCAGAGCTGGTCTACTTGGGGCATACACCGTGGCGCTCAGTATGCTCGCTTCGCTCGCCGCAACAACACTTTTAGGCCTGCCAATCAATCTCTTTAGTCTTTTTGCGCTCATTTTGATTTTGGGCATCAGCATCGACTACGTGGTTTTCTTCTTAGAATTTCAAAACGCCGCTGAAACCACGCTAAGAGCCATGATCGTGGCGCTCACTTCAACGCTAGTCTCGCTTGGTATCTTAACGTTGAGCCATACCGCTGCAGTCATGAATTTTGGGTGGGTGCTCTCTATCGGTGTTTTAACCGCCTTTATTTTCGCTCCACTTGCTAAACTAGCGAACAAAAAACAGAACTAATAGGATTCTTTTTCATGAAAGGGTTATCTTCACTTGCCAAATGGAGTTTAGGAAGCAGCGCTATCTGCTTAGCGCTTCTCTCTGGCTGCTCACAGTTGCCGCAAAATAGTGAAGCAGAGCAGGAGGCGTCCCCTAGCTTTTTTGTCGCTCGTGAGAAGACGCTTCCCCTTCCTACTCTCGTATGTGAAAAGTCCGATAGCAAGCCAGAAAGTACCCTTCTTTCTTTCAAGTACCAAAAAGAAAGCCACAGCTTGATTGTGGTAAGTCGTTGTCAAGACGGTGTACTCACAATGGATGGACTCCTTCCTACAGGGATTGCGCTTTTTAGCCTAACGTGGGAAGGAAAGACAGTTGACGCGAAGGTCAAACTACCCGTGCCCAATGCCCCTGATCCTAAACAAATTCTGGGTGACTACCTTTTAGCACATTTACCCCTTTCTTTCTGGGAGGCACTCTTGCCCCAGGGCTACACCATGAAAGATGTCAGCTCTACGGAACGCACTTTGAGTGGTCCGCAAGGGCTACTTGAAACGATTCGCTATAGCGTGGATTCGGGAAACAGAGTCCCACGCAACGTAGAGCAACATCATTTTGGCTATACGATTACGCTTACGCCCGTTGAAGGCATTGAAAATACGCACTGAGGAGTAGCATGCTTTACGTTAATCACTTTTCTTTTCTCAACGCGCTGGGAAACACTCCAGAAGAGATTCTCCAACATTGGGAGGAGAATACGAGTCCAGGGATGAAACCCGCTTATGGTGTGCTAGGTAAAGAAAATCAGCCTCTTTACGGTCATGTATGTGCTGAGCTCCCTGCAGTGCCCGCTGAGTATAGCCCAGAGCACGCCTCGCGCAATAACCAACTATTGCTCGCCGCACTTAAAGATAAAGAGAGCATTTGGAAGCGTTTCTTAGCGAATACCCGTGCCGATCGCATCGGTGTGATCTTAGGTACGAGTACCTCTGGCTCTGAAGAAGCGGCGGGTTATATTGCTAGTGTCCTCTCCGAAGCCTCAGAGAACAACCTACAGCCCTTTTCTAGCTACTCCCAAGAAATGGGCGACCCTGCACGTTTTCTCGCACAGTACCTCAATATCAAAGGCCCTGCTTATACAATTTGCACCGCTTGCACCTCGAGTGCCCGAGCCATTATGAGTGGCGCTCGCCTCATCGAAGCGGGTGTGATTGACGCTGCCATTGTAGGCGGAGCGGATTCCTTTGCTCGTATGCCATTAAATGGCTTTGATGCGCTGGGGGTGCTTTCCTCTGAGCTTACTCAGCCTCTTTCTGCTGATCGCTCTGGCATCACCATTGGCGAAGCGGTGGGCTTAATGTGGCTCTCCAAAGAACCCATCTCACCCGATGTTTTTTCTGGTGTGAAATCGCGCCCTATTACCTTATTGGGCGCTGGAGAGAGTTCTGACGCTTATCATATGTCCTCTCCTGAACCACATGGGAAAGGAGCGGAAGGAGCTATACGTCGCGCGCTCTCTAACGCAAACCTCACACCAGACGAAATTGACTACCTTAATTTGCATGGCACGGGTACACCGCAAAATGATGCCGCCGAGTGCGAAGCGGTTTATCGCGTGTTTGGAGACAAGGTTCTGGTAAGTTCCACCAAACCTTTGACTGGTCATACCTTAGGCGCCGCAGGCATCACAGATGCCTTACTCGCGATTTTGACGCTTTGCAGTCCAGTGACTCTACCTGCACAGCTACGGGATTCCACCAAAATTGATCCACAGCTAGCCACAGTTAATTGGGTGAAGAAAGCTACACGAGTTGCCCCCAAACGTGTCATGAGTAATAATTTTGCTTTTGGCGGAAATAACACTTCGCTTATTTTTGGTTCTATTCAAGACTAGTCATGGCTTCTTACCCCAACCCAGCAGAGTTTCTTTCTCATCGTCCACCAATGCTTCTTCTAAGCGAAGTGGCGTCGATTGAAGAAGAAAGCGTTCAGTGCCTCACCAAGTTAGGCGCTCAAGGCCCTCTTGCACCTTTTGCGAATGAGAAAGGACTTGTTGGGAATGAATTCATGATTGAACTCATGGCTCAGACGATTGGTGTTTGGGCAGGAAAATGGCATCAAACCCCAGAAAATACGGATCCTAATAACCCAGATGCGTTTGCCGAGATTGGGTTATTGCTGAGCGTGCGACAAGCTAAGTTTTTTATTGAACACGTGCCAAATGAGGGCGTGCTCATCATTACGATGCATAAACTGCTTCAAGAGGGACAGCTTGCGACCTTTGAAGGAGAAGTCCGCCATGGGGAAACACTGTACGCACAAGGACGCATTACGGTTTATCAGCCCCTAGAGTCAGAGCTTGAGAAGCTCTTCACTGTTTAAGCTCAGGATGATTGCTAAAAAATCCTCTTATTGCCATAAAACAAGGCATCTCTTTAGGCTTTTGCGCTAAAATTGAGCCACTTTTTTAACACTGATTTCACTAAGTTTATCCCTCATATGACTCCCTCTAAAACCCTTCTTATTACTGGCGCTTCTCGTGGTATTGGACGCGCTTGTGCGCTTGCTTTGGCGGATGCGGGCTTTAACCTGGTGCTCAACTACGCTAGCAACACCGCTGCTGCCGAAGAAGTTAAAGCCACCGTTAAAGCCAAAGGTGTCTCTGCGCGCCTTCTCCCCTTTGATGTGAGTGACCGGGCTGCTGCGCGCACCGCTATTGAAAAAGATATTGCAGAGCACGGAGCTTACTGGGGTGTCGTTGTCAACGCTGGCATTACCCGGGATGGTGCATTCCCTGCGCTTGAAGCAGAAGATTGGGACCGCGTAATTGATGTGGACTTGACGGGATTTTTCAACGTCGTACAGCCGTGTGTGATGCCTATGGTGCGCGCTAAGCAAGGCGGTCGCATTGTGACAATGAGCTCTGTCTCTGGCATTATGGGCAACCGCGGTCAAGTAAATTACAGCGCCGCTAAAGCGGGGCTTATTGGCGCAACAAAAGCCCTCGCCACTGAGCTTGCTAGTCGCAAGATCACCGTGAACTGCGTGGCCCCTGGCCTTATTGAAACCGATATTGTGGAAATGAACGAAATCGCACTCGAACACGCGATGAGCATGATACCAATGAAACGCTTTGGGCAACCTGAAGAAGTTGCCTCTCTTGTTCGTTTCTTAATGAGCGAGGAAGCCGCCTATATTACGCGACAAGTGATTTCTATTAACGGGGGAATGCTCTAATGACACGTCGTGTTGTTGTAACAGGTTTAGGAACCGTCACTGCTTTGGGCGAAAGTTGGGAAGAAAACCGTGCTGGTCTATTGGCTCGCAAGAACGCAGTGGCTCAGATGCCAGAGTGGGATATTTTTTCTGGTCTCAATACCAAGCTTGCTGCTCCCATTAAAAATTTCACACTTCCAGAGCACTATACGCGTAAGCGAATTCGCTCTATGGGACGCGTCTCTCTACTCTCTACTCGCGCCACAGAATACGCTATCGAGTCCGCAGGACTTCTTGAAGATGAATTTTTAAAGAGTGGGCGCGTTGGAATTGCTTATGGCTCTTGCACGGGGAGTACTGCCGCCGTCTGTGATTTTGCCGATATGTTGGTAAATCACAGCACGCACAAGATTACCGCCACAAGCTATGTGCAAATGATGCCACACACCACTGCGGTTAACACAGGGCTTTTCTTTGGTCTCACGGGACGTGTGATTCCGACGAGCTCAGCGTGCACCTCTGGCTCTCAAGCCATTGGCTACGCTTACGAAGCAATTCGTTTTGGGCTTCAGGATGCGATGGTGGCGGGTGGTGCAGAAGAGCTCTGCCCCTCTGAAGTCGCGGTTTTCGATACGCTTTTTGCCACAAGTACCTTAAACGACACTCCTTCTGTGACGCCAAAACCATTTGATCGCACGCGCGATGGGCTTGTGATTGGGGAAGGCGCGGGTACCCTGATGCTTGAAGAACTCGAACACGCGAAAGCGCGCGGAGCAAAGATTTACGCAGAAATTGTGGGATTTGCCACAAACTGTGATGCTACTCACATTACGCAGCCCAACCGCGTCACGATCCAACGCTGTATTGAAGATGCATTGCGTATGGCAGAGCTCTCCCCGGCAGATATCGGCTACATTAGCGCGCACGGTACTGCAACGGGCCGCGGTGACGTAGCTGAATCGCAAGCAACGGCAGCTGTCTTTGGGAATAAGACCCCTATTTCGTCAATCAAGAGTTTCTTGGGACACACGCTTGGTGCTTGTGGAGCGATTGAAGCCATCTACGCCATTCAAATGATGCGTGAAGGTTGGTTTAGTCCTACGATTAACCTCTCTGAGCCTGATCCCGAATGTGGCAACCTCGACTACATTATGGGTGAAGAGCGTCAGATCGAAACGGACTATGTGATGAGCAACAATTTTGCCTTCGGCGGTATTAACACTTCGCTCATTTTTAAGCGTTGGCAAGACTAAACGCCTCTCCTAATACGAAAAAACGCAGTTCAGTGGTTAATTCCTGAACTGCGTTTTGTTTTAAGAGCTGCTCGCCCTTCCCTCTTTAGAGAAGGGCTTTCTCTTTGGCTGCGTTATTCACGCGGGCTGAAGATCAGCTTGAAGGCTTGGATCACCACCATGAAGGCACCCACGATGAAGACCGTATCGCCCAAGATGCGGAGCCAGCGCAAGTTCACAAGAGCCAAACTCTGCATGACTTCTTCGCTACGAGCGTACCAGAGACCTTCAGAGATACTGGCAGAAGCCTGAATGATACCGATCGGCAAGAGGCTCGTCACGATCATCAACACTAGGCCCACATTCAAGAGCCAGAAGCCAGGAGCCATCAACATAGGAGAGTACTCTGCTTTTGGCTTCAAGTAGTTCGTCACCAAGAAGATGAAGCCTAAGGCCAAGAAGCCGTATACACCGAAGAGAGCGGAGTGAGAGTGCACTGCCGTCGTGTTCAAACCCTGAAGGTAGAAGAGCGAGATCGGCGGATTGATCAAGAAGCCGAAGACCCCAGCACCCAACATGTTCCAGAAAGCCACCGCAACGAAGCACATCACCGGCCAACGCAAGCGTTTTGCCCACGGAGCGGCATGCTGATAAGACCAATGTTCATAGGCTTCGTAGCCCAAGAGCACGAGCGGCACCACTTCCAGGGCGGAGAACACAGCACCCATACCCATACCGACAGAGGTCACACCAGAGAAGTAAAGGTGGTGCATCGTGCCTGGCACGCCACCGATCAAGAAGATCGAGGCAGCGGCCAAGGTGCTCACCGTGGCCGTGCGCAAGCGCACAAGACCGAGGTTGTAGAACACAAAGGCAATGGCAGCCGTAGCAAACACTTCAAAGAAGCCTTCCACCCAGAGGTGAACCACCCACCAGCGCCAGTATTCCATGACGGTAAGAGAGGTATGTTCGCCGTAGAAGAGACCCGGGCCATAGAAGAGACCCACACCCACCATGGAGGCAATGAAGATCGCCAAGAGGTTACGGTCAGAATCTTTGTTCTTCAAAGCGTTCACGGTGCAGCGGAGCATCAAGAAGAGCCAGAGCAAGAGGCCCACAAAGAGCATCAACTGCCAGAAGCGACCAATATCCAAGAATTCATAGCCCTGATGACCGAACCAGAAGTTCAAGTGCTTCGGCAAGGTCTGAGCGATAGCGACATAGTTACCCGCAAAGGAGCCGCCTGCCACAATCAAGAGTGCCACAAAGAGAAGGTTCACGCCAAAGCGTTGGAACTTCGGATCTTTGCCGCCGTTAATGATCGGGGCTAAGAAGAGACCAGCAGTCAAGAAGCCAGTAGCAATCCAGAAGATAGCCGACTGAATATGCCAAGTACGGGCCAAGGAGTACGGGAAGAACTCTGAGGTATCGATACCGTAGAAGCCACCCCCTTCAATCGTGTAGTGAGCGACAAATCCACCCAACATCACCTGCACTAAGAAGAGCACACCCGTCAAGGCGACATACTTCCAGAGCGCTTTCTGGCTAGGCGTCAAAGACAAACGAGAGAGCGGATCCGCAGACGGCACCTTCACCTCATCATGACCCTTCTGCCAGCTGTAGCCCCAGATCATGAGACCAATACCGAAGAGAAGCACCACAATAGAGACCACAGACCAAATCACGTTTTCCGTCGTCGGCACATTTTCTATCAACGGTTCATGCGGCCAGTTGTTCGTGTAGGTGGCATCCGTATCTGGGCGGTTCGTCGAAGAAGCCCAAGCCGTCCAAAAGAAGAAAGCGGTCATGTCCTGACGATCAGATTCACCAGCCAAGGTATTGGCCTTCATGGCGAAGTGTTCACGCGTCGTTGCAAAGGCAGGATCGTCACCATAGAGCGCTACGTAGTATTTCGCCGTTTCTTTGATGGCTTTAGCGCGCGTGTCAGAGACCGTTACGCGATCGTTGGCATCGGGCTTACCGCCTTCATTATATTCCGCCTTCAAAGCAGCACGAAGCGCAGCCTGATTTTCGATCGTGAGTTTGTCGTAAGTCGTCCCAAAGCGTTCCTGAGCAGTCAAATCGAGCCAAGCGCTTAATTCACGGTGCAACCAATCGGCCGTCCAGTCTGGTGCCTGATAAGCACCGTGGCCTAAGATGGAACCCACTTCCATACCGCCAGTCGACTGCCAAGCCGTCTGACCATGGAGGATATTGTCTTTGGTGAAAAGCACTTCACCCGAAGAGGTTTGCACAACGCTCGGGAAAGGTGGTGCATGACGATAGACTTCACGCCCGGCAAAGCCCAAGAGCGTGAAGGCCACAACGAGTACTGCAATGAGCAAGTACCATAGCTTTTTATATTGACCCATAAGGATTCTCGCTTTTTTCTTTATGAAGTTGAGACGTATTTTGAGGTGCGCTTCCTACCTCAAAACAAAGGGATTTTTAAATGTTGTATTTCAAATACAACTTTTATGTTCCTCATCGTATCGAATCGTTACGCCTCGCACATCTCCCTTTTGGGAGGGGTTGACAGAACCCTCTCCACGGAGATAACTCTCCAGTATTAGTCCCTCTGAGAGAGCCTTCTTCACCCTAAGAGTCCTACTCAAAAACTAAGGAAATAACTTATTTTCATTACTTGCACAGTTGAATTAAAAAGTTTCGTCTTTATCTAAAAAGAGAAATCCGACAAAAATGCTCAACTTTTTCATTAGCAAAAAACTATAAATTTATAAAAATCAATAGCTAATTAATTTCATGCTCTTCTCTTTTTTCCCTCGCTTTCCCTAACTTGCCTTTTGTAGTACGTAAAAACTGGCATACTTCTTCCTGCATTAACGTTTTTTTTGCAAAAACGACCTTTCTACTCGTTTTTCCCTAGGGCTTAAGTCCCACAAGGAAAGCGCAGAATCAATAAGACCAAACTCTCTTAGCATTTTTCTTTTTCTTGTGCCTACAATCGAAGAAGAGGTCACCCCCCCCCCCCAACCCCTCGTTTTTTCACTCGGAGAAGCTCCATGTATAACTTTTTAGCCGCTTTCGTGATTTGCGGCATTGTGATTCTGTTTGGCGACTTTATTTCGCGTATCACAAAGGCCTGGATTCCCTCAGTTTTTGCCTCAGCCGTGTTGATTTTGCTCGGCTACTGGACCGTGATTCCTGCGAGTCTTGTGAAAGACTCCTTCTTGATTCCCTTTGGGGCAACGCTTGGTATCTTCTTGCTCATTACTCACTTGGGGACCATTATTAGCGTGAAGCAGTTGATGGCTCAGTGGCGTGCCGCCTTGATCTGCCTCTCTGGCTTGGCTGGCATGGTGGCGCTTTGCTACTTTGTAGCGCCATTTTTTATGGATCGCGCCCTCGTGATCGCTGGTCTTCCGCCACTCACGGGCGGTATCGTGGCCGCAACGATGATGCAAACGGCTGCAACGAAGGCTGGTTTGACGGTGGCTGCTGTGTTCGCCATTGCCATGTATTGCGTGCAAGGTTTCGCTGGTTACCCCCTTACGGCTATTTGCTTAAAGCGTGAAGGCGCCCGTCTTCTTGAAGGCTATCGCAAAGGTGAATTGACGCTTTCTGAAGAAGATATGGACGCGGTGCATAGCGCCACGAAGTTGGGTGAAGGCCATATTGAAGTCTCCCCTGCTCGCCTTCCGCTCGAACTTCCGGCTAGCTGGAATTCCCCGACGATGGTGCTGACGAAGTTGGGCGTAGTGGCTTGGCTCGCGCTTGAAATCGCCCCCTATACGAGGATTTCCGCTGCGATTTGGGCTCTGCTCTTAGGTATTATTTTCTGCCGTTTGGGCTTCTTGGATCGTAACTCTCTGGTGAAAGCGAATTCCGCTGGCATCCTGATGTTCGCCTTGACGATGTACATCTTCGACGGCTTAAAGGATTGCACTCCCGAGATGCTCGGTTCTACTATTATCGGACCTATGATTACGTTGATTGTGATCGGTCTCGTCGGGATGTTCTTTGTGGCCTACTTCGTGGCCAAAGCCTTGAAAGTGAGCGTGCCGCTTGCTTTTGCAAACTGTTTGACCGCCCTTTACGGTTATCCGTTTGACCAGATCATCACGATTCAGACGTGTGATGCTCTCACTAAAGATCCTCAGGAACATGCCTTCTTGATGAGCCGCATGTTCCCCGCAATGATTGTGAGCGGGTTCGTCACGGTGACGATTACCTCGGTGATCATTGCAGGTATTTTTGTCAATATGCTCTAAAAAAGAAGTTAGAGCGCTTTTTGTGGACATTGAAAAATGGCGAATTTACAAGAACTTATGGCTAAATATGGCGACTATCAGGTGAAGATGCGTCGCCACTTCCACCAACATCCCGAAATCAGTTGCCACGAATACGAAACGAGTAAGCGTGTGCAGGAAGAATTGACGGCTGCTGGCATTCCTTGGAAGCAAATTGGCCTAGAAACTGGTGTTGTCGCCGAAATTAAAGGTAACCATCCTGGGAAAACTTTCATGCTCCGTGGTGACATGGACGCGCTCGAAGTGCTCGAAAAAACGGGCTGCGACTTTGCTAGCCAAAATGAAGGTGTGATGCACGCTTGCGGTCACGACTGTCACACATCGATGTTGCTCACGGCAGCGCTGATGTTGAACGAAATGAAAGATCAGATTCACGGTACCGTGCGTCTTTTCTTCCAGCCGGCCGAAGAATGCGCCAAGGGTGCTAAGGCCATGATCGCAGGTGGTGCTCTGGATGGCGTTGACGCTTGCTTTGGGATGCACGTCTGGAGTGATATTCCCGCTGGGAAAGCCTCTCTCGAAGTGGGCCCTCGTATGGCCTCTGGTGACCTCTTCAAGATCCACGTCAAAGCCAAGGGTGGTCACGGCGCACAGCCCCACCTTTGCGTGGATGCGGTTGTGGTCGGTGCTGCCATTGTGCAGAATTTGCAGACGATTGTGAGTCGCGAAACGCCGCCAACCGAAACCGCCGTGGTCTCCGTGGGGATCTTTAACGCAGGTACGCGCTTTAATGTGATTGCGGGCACCGCCTACTTGGAAGGCACGACTCGTTGCTTTAATCCTGAAATTCGCGCGAAGTTCCCTGAACAGATCACGCGTATCGCTTCGGAAACGGCAAAGACCTTTGGTGCAGAAGCCGAAGTGGAATACCTCCCGCAAGTACCGCCAACGATTAACGACGCTCGTATCAACGGCATTGCTCTTGAAGCTGCAGAGTCGATCTTTGGTAAGGATTGCGAAGCGGGTTATGGTTGCACCATGGGTGGCGAAGACTTCTCCTACTTCACGGAACGTGTCCCTGGCGCTATGGCCTTCTTGGGCGTTCGTAACGAAGCGCTTGATGCGGTCTACCCACAACACTCCAACTTCTACAAAGTAGACGAAAGCGTGCTCATTAAGGGTGCAGCACTCTATGTGCAGACGGCGCTTAACTTCTTAAACGCCGAAAAATAATCTTTCGCGTTTAAGCTAACCCGCACTAGCCTCTTGAGAAGAACTTCTTTTCCAAGAGGCTTTCCTTTTTGTAACCATCATCATTACAATTACTCACGTCCTTTTTTTCCCCTTCCGTTAACATGGCTCATACGAATGAAATTCCTAATGCGCGCTTCATAAACCGATTAGTTTGAGCGCGTCTTTTTCTGGAGATAAGCATGTCCGAAATTAAACCACTCAATATTTTGATCGTTGACACTGGCTGCAAATTCCATGGCGGTGGCAGTACGCTTAATCACGCGCTCTCACAACACGCTGCCGAGCTCTTAAAGGGCTTTGGCCACAAAGTAACTGTGACTGAGGTCGATCGTGACTTTGACCCGGATGAAGAAGCCATTAAGTTTGCCGAAGCTGACAGCATCATCGTTCAGTTCCCTGGCGGGTGGATGAGCTACCCGTGGCAGTTAAAGCGCTACATTGATGAAGTCTTTATGTGCCCCGCGATTAATCCTAACGACGGTCGTAGCCGCCATGATCACACAAGGCTCTACGGCACTGGCGGCACGCTCACAGGCAAAACTTATATGTTGAGCACAAAGCGTTCACAGAGCCCCTGCAGTTCTTTGAAGGCCGGGGCATTGATGGCGTTCTCTTCCCCGTGCACAAAGCATTCCAATTTATCGGAATGCGCCCCATCACGTCCTTTATCATCAATGACGTCTTTAAGAATCCAACGATTACCGACGACTTTAAGCGTTTTGATGAACACCTCACACGCTTCTATGGAGCTTAATTAGGGAATATTTTTTTCTCGCCTCTACGCCTTTGATTTTCAAAATCAGAGGCGTTTTTTCTATTTAATATCAAAAATATTGAGAAAAAGCATAATTTTATTGATGAAAATCACTAGATCAACGCAAAATCTACTTTAAGTCTGCTAGAGTAGAAAAACGGGAGGAAAAAAACGTTTGTGCGCTCTCTCACACAAACCGTGACCCTCATGCTCATTTTTTTTCCCCCCCCCCCAGCCTGTCGTTTGTGTTTTTACTTTGTATTATGCCTGTCGTTAATCCCGAAACAGTCGTTTCTACTAAGTCTCCTGACACCCCGACTAAAAAGAAAAAACGAGGTCGTCATCCTAAAGGAGATAAAGCATTTGAATTTACGCTTCAAGTGCGCCTTTCTGATGAACAGCACAAAACCTATCAAAACTTGGGAGGTTATGAGTGGTTGCGCCATGTGCTAAACGTTGCTGCCCAAACTCCAGAAGAAGTGAGCCTTGAGCGCGAAGACGAGCCCCTCTTTATTCGTGCACTCCCCTCGACTCAAACCCCTATGACTATTCCAGAAGTGGCCATTCAAGCGTTGGGGACTGACAAGAAAGCAAAGCGAGGTAGTGCCCTAAAAGCCGCTGGCGCCCAGTTCGATCCCGTTTCTCTCTTAACTCCAAGCCCTGAGCGCTCCTTTTTCTACCAAATGCCTGATGATCGACTCCTTGACCTGGGGATTGCTAAAGGTGATATGTTGGTCGTCAAACAAGGGCTTCGTCCCCGCACAGGAGACATTGTGCTCATGGTCGATATTGATGCCACGAAGCCCACTTTCCACGTTGGGAAACTTCTCATCACAGAGGGAGAGCATTTCCTTTGCTCGGAAAACGCAAAAAATCCCTCACCCACCCTTCTTTTTTCGGACTTTCAAAAGTGTCTTTTTGGAGTGGTGGTGAGCTCGGTGAAGCATTTCCGTAAATTCTAATTTTTCCCTAGAGCGCAAAAAACGCGAACACTCCGATAAAAGAGGTTCGCGTTTTTGCTTTTCTAGCGCTGCGTGGGGCAAGGTGGTGTACACCCTGCCCTTTGCGTTACTAGCTGATGCCCAAATTAGGCGGGTTCGTGCCAGGTATAGATCGGCGGCACTTCGCCTTCCCACTTGCTCACCTGAACATTCGCCGTCGAAGCGATGTTACCGTTAGCGAGCTTAGAGGTGGGCTTATTGAGCGTCAAGGTGTTGGAGTTACCGTGAATATCGATTTCTTCACCCTTGATATCCTGCGGGGTGTACCAAGCACCGTGGTGAACCACCACAACACCAGGCATCACACGATCGGTGATGTAAGCACCAGCGAGGATCTTACCGCGGCGGCTCGAGACCAACACGATATCGCCATTTTCGATCTTACGATCCTTAGCATCAGCCGGGTTGATCCAGCACGGTTCGCGACCCTGAATGTCAGCGAAGCGGTTAGAAACCGTGCTATCCAACTGACTGTGCAAGCGATAACGGCTCTTACAGGCCATGAGCGCGAGCGGGAATTCCTTCGTGCTCGTTGCCGTACCTTCCGTTGGCTGGAAGTAAGCCGGGTGACCCAAACAGTCATCGTACTTATAAGAAGCGATCTTGGGCGAGAAGAGCTGAATCAAGCCACTTTCCGTACCGAGAGCGTTAGCCTTCGGATCCTGACGGAATTTACCCATCTGGATGTAGTTGCGGTCTTCAGGCTTCACATCGAACATCACATAGCCCTTCTTCCAGAAATCGGCAAAGGCAGGCATATTGACGCCAATCTTCGCACCAAAGCCACGAGCGTCGGTGTAGAGTTTTTCAATCCACTGTTCGATCGTACGACCTTCCGTGAATTCCTTTTCCACGCCTAAGCGTTTGGCCAATTCGGAGAAGATCCAGTAGTTGGGCTTGGATTCCCACTGCGGTTCGATCGCTTGCTGCATTGCAACGAAGCCGTCATTGGTGTAGGTACCAATGTTGGTAATGTCGTTCGTTTCAAACGTCGTGCAAGCCGGCAACACAATGTCAGCGTGACGAGCCGTAGCCGTCCAGTTGATATCAGAAACCACCACGCAGTCAGGCTTACGGAAGGCTTCCGCAACCTGGTTCGTCTGCGGTTGGTGAGCAAACGGGTTACCACCAGCCCAGAAGACGAAGTGCACTTCAGGCAACTTCATTTTCTTGCCGTCAAAGTCAATTTCCTTACCCGGGGTCAAGAAGCAGTCAGCAAAGCTTGCCACTGGCACAACCAAACCTTCCGGATACGGAACCTTCACAGGGCGAGCGGGTTTCACGCTAGCGCTAATCGAGCCCAAGAACGGAGCATGAGCCAAGGGGGCACCACCGTTGGAGTACTGGTAGTTCGTACCCATACCGCCACCAGGCAAGCCGATCTGACCCAAAACAGCTGCGAGAGCATAGCCCATCCAGTGGAACTGTTCACCGAAGTCGATACGCTGGATACCCCAGCCCATCATGATCATCGTGCGATGTGCGGCCAAGTCTTCAGCCAAAGCGCGGATCTTTTCAGCAGGCACACCAGAGATTTCGGCTGCCCATTCTGGTGTCTTCTTCTTGCCGTCTCCTTTACCAACAACGTAGTCCAAGAATTCCTGATAGCCAGAGGTGTATTTCTTCAAGAAGGCCATATCAGCCTTGCCCGTATCCACCAAGTGGCAGATCATACCGAGCATCATCGCGGTGTCGGTACCAGGACGCGGAGCGATCCATTCGCTATCCAAGTATTCAGCCGTATCAGGCTTCAACGGGTTGATGGCGTAGGTCTTCACATCCTTCTTGCCCTTCAAGGCACGGAGGTAGCCAGCGCAGTTGTGGATCGTGGTGTACCAGTCGATGTCGTTCGTGACGATCGGGTCAGCACCCCAGAAAACGATACGCTGAGAATTCTGAATCACACTATCCCAGCTCGTGCTACGTGGATCACCCGTTCCCACCACATAGGGGAGAATGCAAGAAATAGCAGCCGTAGAGTAGCTGTTACGGGTCTTAATGTAGCCACCGCACAAGTTGAGCAAACGCTGGAGAAGCGGAATGGAACCCTGCACCTTACCAGTACTCATCCAACCGTAGGAGCAACCCCACACGGCGGCAGGACCATACTTGTCATAAACACCAGCCATTTCGTTGGCAACCAATTCAAGGGCCTTGTCCCAAGAGACACGGACCCAGCGGTCGCGACCACGCTTAGCACGGCTCGAGTGACCTTCCTTCAAATAGGATTCACGAACCATCGGGAAGCGAATACGAGCGGTGTTGTACGGAAGTTCACACAAACCATTCAAATTGACGCTAGGTGCATAGTCATGTTCAAACGGGGTCAAGTGAGTCAACTTGCCACCCTGAACGTGAGCACGTGCAACGCCCCAGCGGTTAGCCGTCATGACTTCACCTTCGTTGATCGTGGACTTACCCAAATCAAACGTGCCAGACAATTTCAGATCAGGCGCTTCCAACTTATCGATTTGCTGGAATTTAGCAGCGCTTTTCTTCGCGGCGGGATTGTCGGCTAAGTTGCGTACACCTTTTTCACCCGGCACCACAGCAGCTTGTGCGGCGGGGATGGTGGCAGCAATACCAGCTGCAGCCGAAGAGGTGAGGAAATGACGGCGGGTTAACTTTGGCATATTAGTATCCTTCAATGCGTTAACGGTGAGCGAGAAGAAATCTGCCCAACGCTCTCAAGGGGTGGTCGAGGGCCGGGATTATGCGAGAGGACTTCTTCTCATAAAAGAAAGGGCAGACCTCTACCAAAAGAGATGTGTCCCTCCCTGCTTAAGGATTAGTGTAAGCAGAAAAAATCTCACCGTTGCATCTAATATTAATTAGGTAACGATTTTTTCATTGACCTCAATCAATCATAAAGACATTAACAAGAGCGCTATTTCTCTAGTGAATAGGCGAAGTAGTCGATTTCAGAGGTAATCCCTAACATTAAATTGTTTACTTAATTTTTATCAGCAATTATTAACCCTGCGATTTTTAAGGTATATTTCCTTAAATTTTTTATTGACTTTTTCTTTTAAGACTTCAAAGTGTTCACTTGGCGTAGCTGCCCTGGGGTCATGCCAAAGACATTTTTAAAGGCCGAAATAAAGGAGGAAGTCGTTTCATAGCCACAGTGTTGGGCAATCGTACCAATATTGACTTTTTCCATCACCATGGGAAGACTCTCAAGTAAATTAAGATGCAGTCGCCACCGCTTAAAGGAAAGCCCTGTTTCCTTCAACACAAGCCGAGAAAGCGTTCTCTCAGTCATATGCACCGATTCCGCCCACTCTGCATTGGTGCGTTTTGCGTTTTCTTTCTTCGAAAATTCTTCGACTAATTTTCTCAAGACAGGATGATTGGGTACAGGAGCAAAACTCACAGGAAGTGACTGCGCCAGCGTGAGCTGCTCCAATATGACTTTCGCTATTGCCTCGTAGTGGTGACGCCCTACTTCTTCGGGGCGTGCTTGCGCAAAATAACGAATCATTTCGTAGGTCATGGTATTAATCATCAGGCGAGCTGGCTTTTTGGGTAATTTTTTCACGAGCTCTGCGTTGGCTTTCACCATGAAAAAGACGGATTCTGCCCCAGGAGCGAGTTCCCCGCTATGGAGCACGCCAGCAGGCACCCACACGACTGAGCGCACAGGAACTGCCAAAACTTCTTTCTCAAGTTGGATATTGACTTGGCCTTGCACAGCAAGAGTAATTTGTCCTGTGCGGTGCTTGTGGAGCACCAATTCACGCTCATCGCAATTAACAACGTTAGCAGCAGAAGCGATAAAGGGCAGCTCTTCGGTTTCTAAATTTTCTGGCCATCGAGTAGGAAATGTTGTGCCCATCGGATTTTCTCCTATCTCCACAGGGGGTCTTACCTTTATTATGACGCGTTTCTCAGCTTTTTCCACCCACTTCTTTTAGGTGCAAAAAGGGCGACCGATTCAGAAGCTTTATCACAACCCTTCCTTCACAGTCGCCCCCAGGAGATATCTCTTCAAGATGAAGAAACAATGACTCCGTTACGGTACTTTGTACTGGATTTCATGGCAGGTAGAACAAGCGTTTTGAGAAGGCTTGTGTCCCTGATGGCATTCCAGACAGTTAAGACCCACTAAGTGGTTGTAGTGCGGATCAGGCGTTACACCTTTTTTCTTGGTGCGTTCCGCAACCTGATCAAGACTTCCATGGCACGTTGTGCAAGCCGTCATAGGCACCTTTGCGCCTGGTGCTGGAGACTTATCCCTGTGGCACGATGCACAAGCCACACCACGACCCACGTGGCGATCTGCCAAGAACGAGTCCGTTTGAGCCCAGAGGCTAGCGGACGCCACAACTAATGCGCCAAATAACGCAGTTTTTAATAACGATTTTTGCATAGCTCTCTCCCGATTATCCATGTGCTTTTGCGCGAGCCGTTGCGTGACGAGCTGCCACACGGCCAAAGACCATGCAGCCCCCTAACTGGTTACCACCGATGTCATCGTGCACCCAGACACCACCAGCGGCGGCACCTGCGGCATAAAGCCCTGGTACAGGTTCATCTTCCCAGGTCACCACGTTAGCGTTCACGTTGATCTTCGGACCACCCATGGTATTAGCCATACCACCAGCAGCTGGGATCATATAGAACGGGCCCTTTTCAAGAGCATGAGGCGTAGCAAATTCGTACGGAGGATCGAGTTCTTTTGCCTTACCTGCTTTCACAGCGGCATTGAATTCTTTCACCGTTTCTTCGAGAGCTTTTGCCGGAACGCCAGCAGCCTTCGCTACGTCGGCAATCGTCTTGCCACTCGGGACTTTGTAGCCCAAGTTGGCAAAGCGTTTGAGAGTCTTAGTTAAAATTTGGTCATTATCATCAGCATCGCTACCAATCAACATGAAGGAGCGATTGTCTGGCGTGAGGTTGGCGATACCTTTGGCCTTAGGCACTTGAAGCCAATCTTCTGGCAAGAAGCGCTTACCAGCAGTGTTCACCTGAATACCGTAGCCCGCATGCATCAAGGGAGACGGATTCGCGTGCCCAGTCGGCGTGATCGGACCCGCATAGAACTGGTCCAAATAAACCAACTTCGCACGAACTTGCATACCCATAGTGATATTTTCACCCACGCTCCAAGGAGAGGCGCGCATCACGAGGTTATTTGCCCACGGACCAATCCAAGCACCCGTCATAGCAGTATTGGCACCGTAGCCACCCGTCGTCAAAATCACTCCACCCTTGGCAAGATAATTCTTGCGACCTTCAGGTGTATGGCAAGAAACGCCTTCAACTTCGTTATTTGCCGTAACGATGAGTTCGATCGCGTTCGTGTTATAGCGAATCGGAACTTTCTTTTCGTTTAAGGCTTTAAGCAAGCAGCGAATTAACATCGAACCGCCTGTAATGCCGTTACCTTGCGAAATCACGCAACGAGAAAGCTCTGGTGAGGGAAGGTTTTCCCAAAGCTTGAAAGGTACGCCTTTCTGAATCAACCAATTGACACCCTCGCCCGCTTCTTCTGCGTAGAGTTTGATCAATTCAGGGTCGGACTTATAGCGAGAGAGTCGCATCATGTCGGCGACAAAAGCTTCCTTGGTGTCTTCTGGGTGATGCTTTTGCATGTCGCTACCCACTGCTGCGATCCAACCCGAAGAGTACACCGTCACGCCATCAGGGCGACCGCGCTTTTCGAGCAGAACGACGTTAGCGCCCTTTTCTGCGGCTTCCAGTGCAGCACACATACCAGCCATACCTGCACCAACCACCACGACATCAAACGTTTCCGTTGGGAATTCCGACTCACCACTATGAGACGAGCCTTTTGCAAACACATCGGTTAAACCGACAGTCATACCTGCACCAAGCAAGCTACCTTTTAAAATTTCACGACGTTTTAATTGCATCGTTATCTCCTTCAATTACTGCGCATACAGGATACAGAAGTGACACTGGACGTTATGTAAGGGGTTAGTCCTGTGCTCACCATTTAGCCTAAGTCAGGAGAATTACTTAAACAATCCTTAAATTGGACAACTTATACGGCAATCCTGCCAAACAGCCTTTTTTCTTTACTTAGGGAAAAACCCTCAATTTTCAGCAGGTTAGGAGATTTTTCTTTCTTTTTTTTGGGGAGTCTGTAAGTCAAATCTAATACCCCATTTTTACCCAATCCCTTCTCATAATGGACAGATAAGGGACTGAGACTCATCAAAATTGTTTGCTTTAGAAAGAAGATTGAAAAGAACAAAGTAGGGAAAAGCGGGCAAGAAGAAAACTCTTCAATAGTTAAAGGTTAACAATAGTATAGTTAATACTAAACCTTTGTAATCACCCTCTTGCAGAAGAAAAAAAGAGCGTCTCAGGTAGCGCGCAGAGAGACACTCGAAAAGGAGCAAAAGAGGATGGAGCTAGAAATCGTCTTTTGCCTCTTCTCTGAAAGCGTGTCGTTACGCGCCACCTTTGACGCTCCCTTCTAGGAGACAACTTAGGAGAGAAGTTGATGAAAAAGCTCGTCAGGCTTGGTGAAGTCGGCACTATGACCTAAGAATGGCACCGACTCCACCTCGCGCTAACTTTTTAGGCTTCCTTGTAGCCCGTCACATACTTCCCGGCCATAAAGCCAGAGGTATGCGCAAAGCCACAAGCATTGCCACCACAGTAGAAGGCACCGTGCACCCCTGCCACGATTTCACCTGCTGCGTAGAAGCCAGCAATAGGCTTCAAATCCCAGCCGAGAACTTCAAAGTGCTCGGTCACTCGCACACCACCCGAGGAGAGGTTATTCCACGGGAACATGCGAATTAAGTACCAAGGACCGTCTTTCAACTGATACTGCTGGTCAGAGCGACCAAACTGCAAGTCATTCTTCGTTTCAACGGCCTTATTCCAAACTGCGAGCTGCTTCTTGAGCCCATCGAGTTTGACGCCCGACTTCTCGCAAAGCTCTTCCAAGGTGGCACACTTCCAGAGGTTTTCACCCTTGGCAAACTCTGCTTCTACGCGCTCTGGCGGGCGGTTGACCACAAAGCGAGCACCATGCTCATCGACGATATTGCGCACAATCGCAAGCCCTAGTCCAAGACCCTCAGGTTTCACACTTTCGCTCACGCTCTTGAGTTTTGCAAAGTCCTCCTCGCTAATCGCGGGACCGTTATCCGCCACAGTGACACTCACCTCTTTTTCAGAAAGATTGAGCGTAATGCTCACCTGCGCTGCAGCTTTATCTTCTTTATTGGTGAGCGCTTCGTGAGCGTTTTTGAGAAGGTTAATAAAGAGTAGTTCAACCTCTAGCCCATGCCCCATGATCATGACACCTGGTGGCAGAGGATTGGGAGAAAGCACCATTTTGCCGACACGGAAAGATTCACTTTCGCGCACTGCAGCCATAATGGAAGCTGAGAGGTCGACCGGCTCGTGCTCCGAGAGATCTCTTTTGGCATAGGAGCGCACACGATCCACAATCGTTGCGATGCGCTTTGCTTCGCGCTCGGCTCCACTCACTGCCTGATCAATCACGGTATCGGGCGTCGCTGCGCTCGCTCGCTTCCTTCCCTTCTCCACCGTGCTGCAACTTCCACTTGAGAATAGCGGTGTAGTTAATGACAGAGGTCACGGGTTGCTTTAACTCATGCGCAATCATGGCACAGAGTTGGCTAATCGCCCCCATACGTTCCATTTGTTTGAGTTTTTCACGAGTCGCGAGCTCCGCCTTTTGGAGCTTGTCGCGCTCCGTTAAACTCACTTGAAGTTCTGAAGTGCGACGACGCACTAAGCAGCGCAGACGCCACTCGTTTAAAAGAAGGAAGGCAAGAATCGCCACGGCGCCAATCACGTAGGCCTGATAGCGTGCCCAAAGAGAGCTGAGTGATTTGTCGTCTAGGTAAGACCACGCTCCCAAATGTAGTTTTTCTTGAAGGGCTCTCACACTGTGAAAGTCGCTCGTGACCTGCCAGGAGTACCCTGCTTCGTCAGGTATAGTCCCCAAAAGTGCAATGGCAATGTCCTTTGAAAGCTCAGGATCCGTGTCAGGCAGTGCCGCAGCAATCATGTCGGGGAAAAGACTGGTGGAATGTTGGCGGGCAAGTGAGTCTTCTTTCTTGATATTAAGAACGCGTAGTGCGCCTTTAGCCAGCAAACCATCCTTTTCTGCGCGCTCGACCAAACACGCAGGCACAATCCCAGCGTCATAGTGCCCTGAAAGCACACCTGAGAGCACGTTTGGCATCCCATAGCCAAAGAAATCGACCGTAGAAAAATAGCGCCTTGCCTCGGCTGGCGTGAGATTCATTTCATCGTTTAGCGCGAACCAGCCATCCAATGCATTAGGGAGTGTGGCAAGAAGCTTTTTCCCAGCTAAATCCGGAATCCCCTGCAGGTCTTTACGATCGCTTCGCACGACAAGAGCTCCACCCACTGAGCGGCTGGGGTCCTTAGCAAGGCTGATTTTGCGCGTTGCAATTGGGTGTACAGCCACTTTGTCCATCAAGGTGACAACAGAGGCAACAGGTGCCACGAAAACATCTGGCTTAGCAAGCGCAAGATCGCTCTCAAGCGTCAACCCTGAAAGACGGGCAACGGTAATGCGACGATTGGGAAGCGCTTTTGAGAGGGCATTGACCATCGGGTCAATGGTGGAAGCCACGAAATCGGGCTCTGCGGATTCCACAAACCCGACAACAACGGGAGGAAGAGGAGGTGCATAGTCAGGAGCAGCGCTCAAGGTGGACACGACTCCTGAGAGCATGAGTGCGCAGAGCGCCATGCGGGCGCCCTGTTGATAGCTAAAAGGTTCCCCTTCTCTCATAGCACTCTATGAGCCAAAGCCTTATGCCTTGACCTGAACAGTTGCCCCATCAGCAGCCTGAAGTGGCAAAACTTTAAACTGTGGATATTCCTCACGCAGTGCCTTCAAGACCTTTTGGGCAACCTCATCGGAATCCGCCACTGCCATCAAGGTCGAACCAGAACCGCTAATAAAGAGCGTGGCAGCACCATTGGCTTTGGCAATCTCACGGACTTTTTCATAGTCTGGAATTAACGTCGCGCGCAAGGGTTCATGCAAGCGGTCTTCGCAAGCTGCGGAGAGCAACGAGGCACTTCCCTTTTCGAGCGCCTTAGCCGTGGCCAGAGCGTGCGAAATATTAAAGACCGCGTCGGCAAAAGGCACCGTAGGCTTTAAGAGGCGGCGTGCTTCATGCGTGCTTACTTCATAATTGGGGATCACCGCAATGAAGTGCCAACGAGCGTTAATGTCGTAGGGAAGTGACTTCGCTTCGCCTTCGCTCACAAAACTCGCGCAAAGCCCACCAAAGAGCGCTGGGGCAACGTTATCAGGATGACCTTCTAGGGCATTCAAAATCTGAAAGAGTTCCTGATGGTCTAAGCGGTTCCCTAAAAACACATTAGCCGCCAAAACACCAGCCACAAGGCAGGTGCTCGAAGATCCCAGTCCACGTGCTACAGGCACTTCAGCGTTAATTTGAATCTTGACGCCAGGAGGGACTTCACCCACTTTGTCGTAGACGCACTTAAAGGCTTGCCAAACGAGATTATCCTCATTGGCATATTCTGCGGGGCAGCCTTCAATGACGAGCTTTCCAGCAGGTTCAAAGACAAATTCACTCCAAAGCGAAAGGGCCAACCCCATGCAGTCAAAGCCTGGGCCAATATTGGCCGTCGTCGCAGGCACTTTTACCGTCACTTTCATCATTTTTTCTCCCTAGTGGCGTTCTTACTTGAAGATACGATTCATGGCGCCTTCCACGAAGCTGTCCATCTGAGCGACTTCGAGAACATCCGTGTGGCGCACAGGCTTTTCACGCAAACTGCTTAACGCGACTGGTGGATTAGTCTTGGTACGCTCTTGAAGCTTGGCCATCACTGCAAAGTCATCGAGTCCGTCGCTTCCGCCCTTCACAATCGCGCCATAGACATCACGGCTAAATTTGTAGGGGCTAGCGGTCGAGAGCACCACCATCGGTACCTCATCTTCTTTCACTTCACGCGCAACTTTGACCGCAACAGCCGTATGCGGATCAATCACGCGACCTTCTTTTTCCCACACTTCACGAATGGTTTCGCGCGTTTCATCGTCGGTTGCAAAGCCGCAGAAGAAGGTGTGCTGAATTTCACGAAGCATATTAGCGGGCACCTGATAAACACCTTCTTCTTTCAAGTCTTTCATGAAAGCCGCAACCTGTTCGGTGTTCTTTCCAGAGACGTAGTAAAGGAGACGCTCTAAATTGCTCGAAATCAGGATGTCCATGCTGGGGCTGATCGTCTTTTCAAAGTTGCGACGGCGATCGTAAACACCAGTCAATAAGAAGTCGGTTAACACATGGTTGGCGTTACTCGCCACCACCAAGCGACGAACCGGTAAGCCCATCAGTTTGGCAAAGTAACCCGCCAACACGTCGCCAAAGTTCCCCGTCGGGGCGGCAAAGTCGACTTCGTCACCCAACTGGATAGCACCCTTTAAGAGCAACTGACGGTAGGCATCAAAGTAGTAAACCACCTGGGGAGCCAAACGACCAATGTTGATAGAGTTAGCGCTCGAAAGGCGCACATCGGCGCGAGGAGAACCTTTCTGGAAGAGTTCTTTCACTGCGCTTTGCACATCATCGAAATTCCCTGTAACAGAGGCCACTGCCACGTTTTCGCCCGCCTGCGTCACCATCTGCAAGCGCTGAATATCGCTTACCTTCCCTTCTGGGTAGAAAACAGCAATGCCAATATCTTTCACGTCTTGGAAACCTGCCAAGGCAGCTTTACCCGTGTCACCACTCGTCGCGGTCGCGATCATCACCTTGTCCTTTTTGTCTTTGAGACCCAAGGACATCAATTGTGGCAATAAGCAAAGGGCTAAGTCTTTAAAGGCAGACGTGGGACCGTGATAGAGCTCAAGCAACCAGTCGCGACCTAAAGGGGTCACTGGCGTAATTTCTTCCGTGGCGAACTTCCCTCTATAGGCACGTTCCACAGCACCTGTGAGCTCATCAGTTGAAAAATCATCAAGAAGAATGGAGAGCACCCGCACTGCGAGGCTACTGTAGGATTCGTTAGCGAGCGTAGCGAGATCGATTTTTTTCTCGCCCAACGCGTCACTCACAAAAAGACCACCATCATCGCTCAACCCTTGAACAATTGCCGTACGAGCGTCGACGGCATGATCGGTAGAGCGCGTGCTGTGATAAAGCATAATTTTTCCTTCTTACTTGGCAATAATTTTCGAGGCAAAATCAGCCCCTTAAAGACAAATATCTTTTCATTGTTGCACATTTCGTGCTCAAGGGGGATTTCTGAAGAAGACTTGTTAGTGCTCTACCCTTCTGAAGAACGCTTCTCCGCTTTATTGACGGAAACGTTGATATCCCCAGCCAATTAGCATCAAAACGAGAAAAATAGCGACAACAGCGCAGGCTAAGAGGCAGCATGACGCCGTATCCATGAATTTCCACTGAGGAATGAGATACCAACCATCCGCAGATTGGTAGAGGTGAATAAAGTAGGCCTGAATATCAGAAAGTTCCGCCCCACGCGGCACAATCGGCGCATCGTAACCGCAGTCGCCCGTTGGTTTAAACCAACTTGGTGCCCACTTGTCGAGTGGCAAACCAAAAGGGAAAGCGGGCTCTGAGGAACACCCCTGCATCCCAAAAAGGTCGTCCATATCGTCAGAGTGGACAGCGTGATGCATTTTTGCTAAATGAACAGCAGAAAGTGTCGTGTAGATGAGCCCATAAATACTCACCACATAACCTGCCAACTTCAGTAGCACCGCTTTCGGATTGATCATCGCAATGATGGCACCCAACGCAATCACTAGATTTCCATAACGGATAAAGACACACTGCTCACAAGGATGCATGAAAAGGATGCATGAAAAACCATTCTTGGAAAATATAATGTGCCACTAGCACCATCGCAATCATCGCTGCGGCAATAATCCCCCAAGGCCAACGGGTATCCTGCCAATCAGCCAAGGTGTTTAATGGATCATGGGCGAGATTTTTAAAGAAACGAATCATGGTGCTACTTTTCGTGCGAAGTTAAAGAGGAAGGACTCTGTCATTTCGCTACAAAGTCCTTCTAGAAAGAGAATAAATTAAGGCAACGCTTTGAGTTCTTTGATGGTCTCAAACATCGCATCAAGGCTACGAATGCTCTTAATCATGATGAGATATTTGCCGTTGACAACGTAGGCAGGAATCCCCTGAATCTTAGCAATGGCATAACTGTTAGACCACTCTTTTCTCAGAGCTTGCACTTCGGGAGAGGTACGTTCTTTATTGAATTCGTCAAGCGTGACGCCAGTCGCCTTTGTGAGCGTTTCTAAGAACTGCGCTTCCCCGCCGTCCCAACGTTCACCCATACGATGGTAATCCCCATAGAGCGTCTTTGTCGCTTTAGAGAAAAGGCTATCAGGGGACTCAATATCTCGCCCTGCCGACTTATCTTTTAAGAGGCAAACAATAAAGAATTCCGTCACCACCACGCCATACTTAGCACGCGTTTCTAAGTATACGGGCTTAAATTTCAGCCCCAATTCTTTTTCAACACGCGGCAAAAGTTTGGAATCGACGCGGTCGTCATACTTGTAGCAAAACGGGCTGTCGTAGCTAAAAATCTTGATAAGCGTCCCTTCACTATTCGGGAATGGGGTTTCGAGCTTCACATAGTCTTCGCCTTCAGTGAGTGCAGAAGCGGGCAAACTCACCCCCATTAAAGCAGCGCTCAATGTGAATGCCATCAATTTCAACGTATTGCGACGTAACATACTTATTCTCCAAATCTCCTCATTTCGAGGAATGTCTAAGGGTAGTCAGCTTTGACGCCAACTACCCTCTTTGGTCCAATCTTACTGTGTTTTGAGAAAAGCTGAGAAAACTTTCTCCTGCTCTCCGCCTCGCTTCTCCTCAAAACAAATGTAGCGTGGTCTTGCACTCCCAAAAGAGAAATACAAAAGACCACGCTACACTGTTGTCCTCATTTTAAGCAGTTTATGCTTCTACCCCGTTTAAACGAGAAAGCATTTTTTCAAACATCTGCAAGCCAAACAGCATGCATTCGGGTTGAATATCAAAATTGGCACGATGGTGTCCTGGATGTTGCGTTCCATAGAGGAAAAAGACCGCTTGCCCACCTTTTTCAATCACTCGTCTCATGAAATGAGTGCGGTCTTCCGACGCGCTGGGACGGCTTTCCTCTTGAACATTTTTCACCTGGGGAATTGTTTTAGCCACTTCAAGAGCAATTTTCACCAACCCTTCTGATACAGGCAAGGTGCTAGCGCGCCCTACGGCTTTCACTTCTTGTTCAACCCCGTAAGTCATTGCGACACCTTTTGCGATTTGGTAGACCTGAGACTCCAGATACCTCAACAACCCCTCGAGTCTCCACTTGCATTTTGGCATGAACTGGGGTGACATTACGTCCTTCTCCAGCGACGAGTGTTCCGACACTCACGTGGCTATCTCCAGCACTGTGACGAGGTATTCCGCCAATCATCAGAGCGCAGGCAGCAGCCATCAAGGCACTACGACCTTTTTCAGGGTCACTGCCTGCATGAGAAGGTTGACCCGTAAACTCAATATCGAGCTTAGAGCTCGCCAACAACCCACCCGTTAAAATAAAAATTTCGCCTAATTTAGCCTGTCCACCAACGTGTGCCCCCATAAAGTAATCAACATCATCCACAATACCTGCGCGCGACATTGCATAAGCGCCACGACAGCCTTCTTCTGCAGGCTGGAAGATAAAACGGATTTTGCCCTTGAGCTTATTTTTGTTCTCCGCTACCCATTTCACTACGCTCAATCCAACCGAGGTATGTACATCATGTCCACAAGCATGCATCAATCCTGGATTAAGTGATGAAAAGCCTTCCTTATTGGGAATATGATCCTCAGCTCGCGTCTCTTGCACGCAAACACAGTCCATATCGAAGCGACAAGCTGTCGTGGGACCAGGGCGCCCTGTGTCTATTTCCGCAACGACACCAGTCACCCCATTGAGAGACTCGATGAAATCAGAAGGAACGCCCCAAGAAATAGCGCGTTCCATTGCTTTTCGCACTTTTTCTTCATCGCGGCCCATTACACTTTGTGGGTCCACTAATCCATGGCCTGTTCGATAAGAAACACCCAGTGATTCAAGCCGCTTTGCAACATAATAGGTCGCAAAGAACTCAGTCCATCCTTCTTCAGGATGTTAGTGCAGTGTCTGGCGATCTTCCTTCAATTGTTTTAAAAGCACTTCTTCATTCATCATTTTCTCCCTAAGAACCTTCTGCTTCGTTCAGCTCACTAGACAAATAAAAGTTTCGCTCGAACCTGTAGCCGAGAACAAAGCCACGCGAGAGCTAAACCTACAGCAGAAAAGAACATTCCAACGTATGCGCATTCATGAAATGCCCACCCCGAAGCCTGTAAAGACTTCATTAGCATCGGTCCAAGTAGGCCCGCCATAGCGAACCCAGTAAACATAAAGCCGTAATTGACGCTCGCATTCACGACGCCAAACTGTTCCGCAGTGAGCCCTGGATAAATCCCCATAAATGCCCCAAAAGAAACCCCAACGCCTAACGCCCCACAAATAAAAAGAGTGTGTTCGTCTGGTGTGGCATGACTCATGGCAAAAATACCCAAAGCCGCAGAAACCAAGGCAATACTTAAAACACTTAATCGACCGATTTTGTCTGAGAGTCCTCCAGAAATGAGCCGAGAGGTCATATTAGCGAGTGCTATCGCGGAAACTACTCCTGCAGCCTCCGCAACAGTAAACCCCGCATGAACACGAGCCAATGTAGCCCCTTGAGAAATCACCATCATCGCAGGCATCGCCCCACACATTAAAAGAGCGAGCATCGGCCAGAAAGTCGTACTGCGCAACATTTCCGACCAGCGATACTGTTTGGGCATGGCTCGATCGCTACTTCCCTTTGGAGAACCTTTAGCAAAAAATTCTCCAAAACTATCTGGGCATCGCTCAAAAACAAAGCTTCCTGCAACAATCACTATCCCAAAAAATGCTCCCAATATTAAGAACGTATTGTCAACGCCATATTGCGAAATGAGCATATGAGCAACAGGCGGTAAAACAACCGAACTCAACCCATAAGCGGCTGTGGCAATTCCTCCCACAAGACCTCGCTTGTCAGGGAAAAAGCGCATGGCAGTGCTAATCCCCGCGCCATAAGTGAGCTCGAGTCCAAGTCCATAAATCACACCATAAGCCAGAGTGATCCCTGTCGGAGTATTCATTAGCCCGCACAGAGCTATGCCTCCCCCAACGAAAAGACCACCACAGAGCACGACATAGCGCGGACCAAGACGCACCACCCAAAATCATGGGAAGAGGAGCTAATCCGTTGGCGAGCCCAAACGCAATTGCTAAATCGCCTGCGCTTAAAACAACTCCCGTCGTTTGTGTGAGCCATTCAGCGGCAGCTGCAGACAAAACGCTCCAGGCATAAATCGATCCTAGACAAAGATTAATGAGGCAAATCACCGCTAGAAGCCACCAGCGCTTTTTCAGTAGGCGTTCGTGTTCTTTCATCTCTATCTCACAAAAGGGTCAATGCCTCTTTGCGCGTTTGACAAACCTTTTTCTGGAAATCCAGGACACTCGTAACCCACTCTTGGAATTGATTCACCTTACGGTTTGCAGCTTCGAGTTGCTCCGCAATCATTGCTGGAGAGGCGCTACCCACGGTGCGACGATGAGCCAAAATCAGTGCTGGATCCAGAGAGGCACGAAGTTTTTCTTCGTTGAGCGGAAAGTCGAGAGCGAGGTTTTTCTCTTTTGCCCATTCACGCCAACAAGCGCACACTTCTTCGTACTGTACCGAAGCAGGCGTCTTGCCATTCGTACGAGCCCAGGTCACTAGTGCAGAAGCAAACCCATGACCAGTCCGGAAGTCAACATTGGCATTACGAACTAAGCCATCAGCAATCTCTTGCGTGCAAGTCCAATCTGCATTGAGTTCAGCCAGTGCACGTTCTCGATCTACTTTGAGACTTTCTACCAAACCCTTTATTGCTATGGTGCCAATTCTCTTGGGACAAGTTGGTCTGCCAGGAACGAACTCCGGCGAACACGAAGGAAACACTCCCTTCCCAGCGGTTTATCTCCCCATTGGTAAGAACCCCATCAAGGCAACGATTCCAGTCTATATGTGGACGGATGCTATTTTGCGTGGTCATGAAATGAGTCGCCGCACCGATGCCGTCAAAGGTGTCGAACAGCTGAAATCTGATATCAAGATGATCATCAACTCTGGTGGCAATACCATGATCAATCAGCATGGTGACTGCAACTGGACGCATAACGTCCTTCAAGATACCAGTAAGCTGGAATTCTTGGTGGTCTGTGACAATATGATGACGCCGAGCGCTCGCTACGCTGACATTCTTCTCCCTGATGTTTTGGGACCAGAAACTAACGATATCGCTGCCAATGGCGGTAGCCATGGCGACGTCGCTGCTCTTTTGGCTATTCAAGAAGCCGTCAAACCGCAATTTGAACAGAAACCCAGTTGGGAAATCTGCCGCTTGATTGCTGCGGAATTAGGTCTTGAAGAAGCCTACACCGAAGGGCGCGATCAAATGGGTTGGGTGAAGTGGTGCTACAACGAAACACGCAAAAAAGTACCACAGCTTCCTTCCTTTGATGAATTCTGGAAAGCTGGCCTAGCGAAAGTTTGGCATTACCGCAAAGATCCGATTGCTCTCGCCTCTTTCCGCGCCGATCCTGAAAAGAATAAGTTGAAGACTCCTTCAGGGAAGATTGAAATTTATTCAGAACGCCTTGCAAAAGAAACCGCTGATTGGATTCTCCCAGAGGGCGGCAAGATTTCGCCAATTCCGACCTTCGATCAGACTTGGGATATGCCTGGTTCTGAAGAAGCGAAGAAATTCCCGTTGCAGTGCTTCGGTTTCCATGGTCACGGTCGCATCCATTCGACCTTCCACAACCTGCCACGTTTGCGTAGTCTGCACCCCGATGCAGTCTATATGAATGTGTTGGATGCCGCTGAACGTGGTATTTCCGACGGAGACAAAGTCTATATCTTCAATGATCGTGGCACGGTTCTACTCCCTGCCCGCGTCACTCCTCGCATCATGCCAGACGTTGTGACCATTCCTCAAGGTGCTTGGTATCAACCCAAGACGATCAATGGAAAGACTGTGGACGTAGGTGGCTGTATTAACACGCTCACCAACCACCGTCCTAGCCCATACGCTAAAGGGAATGCTCAACACAACATCATGGTTAATGTTCGCAAGGCCTAACATAGGGAGGATAACAAGAGGGCTCAAAAAGGCTTTTACATTGATGTCGCCCGCTGTACGGGCTGCCGCACTTGCTCCGTGGCTTGTGCTGACAACAAAAACACCCCAATCGGGATTAATTTGCGCCGCGTCATCGAAGTGGAAGGCAGTGGTTGGACTCGCAATTGGGATGGTAGTTGGAGACAAGATGTCTTTGCTTACTACATCTCGATGGCCTGCAATGAATGTGCAGACCCCACTTGCGTTAAAGTTTGTCCGACCAAAGCACACTTTAAGCGCAACGAAGATGGATCGGTGGTGATCAACACCAACAAGTGCATTGGTTGTGGAATGTGCGCTAAGGCTTGCCCCTACGATGTTCCTCAACTTGACGTGAAGGCAGGCAAAATGCTCAAGTGCGATGGGTGCTTAGACCGTACTGCAGAGGGCGGACAACCTATTTGCGTGGAAAGTTGCCCTGAACGCGCGATCGAGTTTGGTGATATTGAAGAGTTGCGTAAAAAGCATGGCACTCTTGATGCATTGGCTCCCATGCCGACTGGTGAACAAACTAAACCATCGCTCATCATCCATCCAACCAAAAATGTCAAACTGACTGGCTCCACGAATGCAACAGCACACCGCTTCTAAACGGTCACTAGTTCGAAATCAACGCTACTTCGGGGCTCTCTGGAGTAGCGTTTCCTTTTGCTTATTTTGGCGTTTGAACAAGATGATCTATCAACTTCAACGCCCAATCAGAAAGTTCACCCTCGTCTTTAGGTCGAATAATGCTACGGTTTCTCTCTGCCCACTCATCTTTTAATTCCAAAGCCTGCACCCCTTTTGCAGTCTGGTGCATGAAGGCACTGCGTCCCAATACAGCAATCCCTACCCCAGCCTTGACCCAGTCAGCTAAAAGGAATTGATTGTCTACTTGAATACGAGGCTCAATCACATGACCCAGTTCTTTTGCTCTGCTGTAGACAAACTGCTGCATTGCGCTTTCGCGCGTCAGAGCAACAAATTCGTAGGCAAGCGCTTCTTTAAAGTAGATGGCCTTTCGGTTGGAGAGTGGATGTTCCTCAGCGGGCACAATCAACACAAGGCGGTCGTCTCTATACGGCAGGTCCGTCAATTCTGGATACTCTCCTTCCATCACCCCTACCCCAAAATCGGCTTTTCCAGTTCTCACCGCATCGATCACATCGGGAGAGGTCATTTGCTCAAGCTCAATTCGTACTTGTGGATACTGCACCATAAAGCTCGTTAAGTCTTTGGGAAGCGCTTCAATTGCCGCACTATAGTTCGCCACAATGCGCACAATGCCTTGCGCTTTTTGCGCATAGGGAGCGAGCTCCTTAGCCATCTCTTTCATTTGAAGGGAGTGCTCTTTTGCATAGCGATAAACAATCGTGCCCGCGCGGGTGAGTGTCAATCCCTTCGCTTCACGGTTAAATAGCGTCACTCCCAATTCTTCTTCCAAATTTTTTAATCTTGCTGAGGCCGATGACGGAGAGAGGAATACACGCTGCGCGCCACGCGTGAGATGTTGCTCATCAGCAATCGCTAAAAGCAGAGCGAAATCGACAAAAGAGAAATGATACATTGTTCGGAAAATACGAAAGCTCTATTGAAAAAATCCCAATGGCATTATAGGGACTCGATCATTATACTTGTCTCTGACAAAGAAAAATGCTGAATCCAAACAAAGTCATTGTTTCCTAGTCAATCTGCCTTGTTCGTTATTTACGAATAAATAGAACATAGCAAATTCTCCCTACTCACGGAGCACCGATTTCTTTGTGAGTCTGGGAGACCCTATAAAGGAGAATGCTCCAATCTGGGAAGAGGACGCCCAGACAAGCATTCTCCTTTATGTTTTTTATGCGATCTTTTTTCTTTTTCTCTCCTATTTGGACTAGGTTATTTCGCTTAGAGGGTATTCACGGTGGGGGAGAAAAGTGACAAAACCCCGTTTCACAGAGTAATATCAATAATGTGTTTAACTTTTTTGGTCTTCTACTGTTATGAAACAAATAAAGATCGCTGTCTTAGGCTACGGCACGGTTGGCCGAGCTCTCGTTGAGCTCCTAGACCAACATGACCTTGGTATTGAAGTCAAGTACATCCTTCGTCGTCCTGGTAAGGCGACAGGCACAGACACGCGCATGACAGACACAGTGGAGACTATTCTGCATGACTCGGAGCTTGATGCCGTCGTTGACGTTCTAGCGGGCCCTGAGCCCGCTTTTTCGTATATGCGCTCTGCGCTCGAAGCGGGACTCTCTGTGGTTTCTGCCAATAAGGCTGCGCTCGCGCGTGATCTCAAGGGCCTCACCGAACTTGCTCGCAACCGTGGCGCGCATCTCCTTTACGAAGCGTCCTGCGGGGGTGGTATGCCTATCATCGAGTCGATTAAGAAAGCGGTGCGCTTTGATCGAATTGATGCCATGCAGGGGATTTTGAATGGTACTTGCAACTTCATCCTCGACATGATGGGTTCCGAAGGTCTTTCCTTTGAAGCAGCGCTCAAAGAAGCCCAGCGCTTGGGCTACGCTGAAGCCGATCCCACGACGGATATCACCGGGGAAGATGTGCGCAACAAAGCCATCATCGCTTGCTCCCTTGCCTTCCAGGGTGAAGTTGCTCGTGATTTCCCTGTGATGGGCTTAGTGGGGATGCCTGCTGACTTAATGCCTCGCCTTCAAAAAGAAGGGAAAGCCTTGCGTCTTATGATGCTCGCTCGCGCACAAGAAGGTCGTTACGCCATTGGGGTCGTGCCTGTGATTATTTCTGACACGGCAATTCCTGCGACGGTCAAAAAGAACTTTAACTACGCCGAGCTCTCTTGCTCGAGTTTAGGGCAGCTCTCTTTGATCGCTCAAGGCGCAGGTGGTGTGCCCACGGCAGATGCCATTATTCAAGATTTGCTCAATTTAGTTGCCGATAGTGCGACGGAGGGACGCCTCGATGGATCGCTCGTCTACGATCCATCACTTCTAACAGGGACAGTCTACTTGGGCGACGGGCTCACTTCTGGGGTGAGCCTTCACGACGCGGTGAAATTCGCGCGTGAAAACAATCAGTTCCTCGCCTTTGAACCAGACTAAGCCTTCTTTTGAACTAAATTGAATTTTCGCCTTCAAAAAGGACGAACAAAAAAATGATCAAGATTACGAAATTTGGCGGCAGTAGCGTTGCCGATGCTGAACAGTTCCGCAAAGTCAAAAGCATTATCGATGCGGATCCCTCTCGTCGCTTTGTGGTGATTTCCGCCGCAGGGAAACGCCACAAGAAAGACAATAAGATTACGGATTTGCTCTACTTGTGCCACTCGCACGTGCTCTACCACGTGGATCCGAGCCCACTTCTCAAAACGATTACGGACCGTTTCTTTGAAATTAAGGAAGCCCTCGGTCTTTCTACCCACATTGAAGAAGAGATCGCTGAATTTGGCAAAAAACTGCCTGATATGAGCGTCGACGAAATCGTGAGCCGCGGGGAATACTTTACCTCTCGCTTGATGGCCGACTTCTTGGGTTTCCCCTTTGTGGACGCCAAAGACGTCATTGCCATGCACTTTGACGGCTCTTTTGATTACGAAACGACGCAGAAAAACCTGATTGCGGTGATGCAAAAGGTTGACCGCTTCGTAATGCCAGGCTTTTACGGCAGCTACCCTGATGGGGAAGTGAAGGTGATGAGCCGTGGTGGTTCCGATATTTCGGGCTCCATTCTCGCTCGTTGCCTCAACGCTGATCTCTACGAAAACTGGACGGACGTCTCGGGCTTCTTGATGACGGATCCTCGCATTGTGCCAGGAGCGAAAAACATTCAGAAGATTACCTTTTCTGAATTGCGCGAACTCTCCTATATGGGCGCGAGCGTCTTACATGAAGAAGCGGTCTTCCCGTTGCGCGAACAGAATATTCCGCTCCAAGTTTTAAATACCAATCGCCCGAGCGATCCAGGTACCATCGTTTTGGATTCGATTGACCCCGATCCCGCTGACCCACTCGTCACGGGGATTGCAGGGAAGAAAAACTTCGTCGCCATCGAAATTTCCAAGAAGCATATGTCTAACAGCGTGGGCTTTATCCGCAAAGTGCTGGAAATTCTCGAGCAGTACAAAGTCTCGGTGGAACATCTCCCCTCGGGGATTGATTCCTTTAGCGTGGTGGTGAATCAGGCGGATGTGGCCAACAATATTCACGAAATCATTGCTCGTATCAAGGATAAGACGGGCGCAGATTTGGTTCGCCTCACCGAACCTTTTGCCTTGATCGCTATCGTGGGTCGCAACATGATGGCTCGCTCTGGGACCTCTGGCCGCCTCTTTAACGCCTTGGGGCAGAGTGGCATCAACATTCGCATGATCTCTCAGGGTAGTGCAGAATTGAATATTATCGTTGGGGTTGACAACAGCGACTTTGAACGCGCTGTCACCTGTCTCTATCAAACGTTTGCCGCGCTCTAAAGAGAAAGCGCGTGTTTATCTACCGTTTTTAAATTTAGGAGTACACACACTATGGCTCGCAAAAAACTTTATAACGTCGGCATTCTTGGTGCAACGGGTGCAGTTGGTCAGCAAATGATGGCCTGTTTGGAAGAACGTAAGTTCCCAGTCAAAGAACTTCGCCTCTTCGGGAGCGAACGCTCTGCTGGGAAGAAGGTGACTTTCGCTGGTCAAAAAATCACGATTCAGAAACCCTCTGCTGAAGCGTTCAAGGGATTGGATTTCCTCTTTGGCGCTGCAGACAACGATGTGGCAAAGGTTTACCTCCCTGACGCCGCTGCTCAGGGCACGGTCGTGATCGACAATTCGAGCGCTTTCCGCTTGGATAAAGATAAGCCACTCGTCATTCCTGAAATCAACCCGGACGACATCTTCCAGAACCGTTTGATTGCTAACCCCAATTGCGCCACGATTATTGGTTTGGTTGCAGTTGCCACTTTGAACGAAGTGAACCCCATCCGCCGCTTGATCGCCTCGACCTACCAGGCTGTGAGTGGTGCTGGGCTGGGTGGCATTGCGGAACTTGAAAAGCAAGTCAAGGCCAAGGATCCTAACGCTTGTGAACGTTCTGTCTTCCCCTATCCGATCGCTTACAACTTGATTCCGCAGATTGGTGGCTTTAACGAAGAAGGTTACACCTCGGAAGAAATGAAGATGCAAAACGAAGGTCGCAAGATCCTGCACAATCCGAAGTTGCGCGTGGCTTGCACCTGCGTGCGTGTGCCAATCGTGCGCTCGCACTCTGAAGCGCTCACCGTGGAATTTGAGCATCCCATTACGCCTGATGAAGCGCGCGCTCTCTTGGCGAAGGCGCCTGGCGTCAAGCTCTTTGATGATCCCGCCAAGCAAGAGTACCCGATGCCACTCTTAACGAGCGATCAGGACTTAGTCTATGCGGGTCGTATCCGTCGTGACCTCTCTGCTGGTCCGAAGAAGAAAGACCGTACGTTGACGCTCTTCTGCTGTGCAGACCAGATCCGCAAGGGTGCGGCTACGAACGCCGTGCAGATTGCTGAAGTGATTGTGGCTCGCGGCGGCTGGGAAGCTGGCGTGAAAGCCCTTCAGAAGAAGGCCTAATCTCCTTTTTCTTTAAACCCTTAAGGCGCTAGAGAGACTTGCCTTCTCTAGCGCTTTTCCATTAATTGAATTCTTGGAAGTCTTCTCGCAAGCCTCTGTTAGCGTTCTTCTCGGGAATATCACTTAGTGAAGTTGAGACTTACCAAAGAAAGGCATATTCTCGCCTCCTTCTTTTGCATTCTCTGCCAAATCATGGCAAAGTAAGAGAACAGAAAAGTTGATAGAGGCGCGGTGCGAATGAGTCGCTCGGCTGAGGGGACACCCAAAGACGCCAGCAAAAGGTCAAACCGCCGAAATCGCAAGGTCTTGTAAGCCTTGTGTAGTTGGTCACTGAGAGAATATCTCTTTGACTCCCACTCTGAGCTCTTGGCTCGCCGTGGAGGAGCTATCGATCGCATCCTTGATAAGAAAAGAGTTTTCCGCTCTAGAAATTCATGGGCTGCATCGATGGAGATGCAGCTTTTCATTTTTCTACTCGTATTCTCTTTTTCGTATCAAGGATTTTTTTATGTCTCGCACCTTCCTCACCAACGGTCACATCTATCTTAACCGTGACCAGTTTGTCGAAGCCCTTGTCATTGAAGATGGGCTCATCCAGGCCGTGGGCACTCCCGACATGCTCTCTTACCTTGTAACTCCCGAGACTGAAGTGGTTGACCTTGAAGGTCGCACCGTCATTCCTGGCTTTAACGACTCGCACTTGCACCTCGCGATGAAAGGTCAGACGCTCGACGATATCGACCTTTTGGGCGCAAGGTCCATTGCTGAGTGCGCGGAGCGCGTCGCCAACTACATTGCTACGCGCAATCCCGCGCCTGGCACAGTGCTCCATGGTCGCGGTTGGAACCAAGACTACTTTGTGGAGGATAATCACCGCCTTCTCACGCGTCGCGAATTGGATGCGATGACGACCGACTATCCGCTCATTCTTGAGCGCGCTTGCGGTCACATTCTTGCAGCTAACACCCCTGCCCTTGAACTCGCTGGCATCACACGCGATAGTCACCCCGTAGAAGGGGGTGAATACGACCGTGATGAAAACGGCGACATCGTCGGGATCGTGCGTGAAAATGCTTGCGAAACGGTGCTTGGCATCATTCCAGTGCCCACTGACGAGGATGTAAAGCGTCAACTCGTTACCGCGATGAACTATGCCCTCTCCCATGGGGTGACCTCTGTCCAAACGATGGATATGCGCCCTCGTAATTGGGAGCAAATGTGGCGTCTTTACGGAGAGATTGCGGAGGAAAACCCTTTGGTGCGTGTCTACCATCAAGTGAACTTTATGGAGCCAGAGGGTTTTCGCCGCTTCCTGAAAGCGGGCTTTAAGACTGGCGTGGGTAATGCCTGGAATCGCATTGGGCCACTCAAAATGTTCTTGGACGGCAGCCTCGGGGCACGTACTGCTTTGATGCGCCAACCCTACCATGATGATCCTTCTGTGCGAGGGATTGCGACCTTGACACCAGATCAAGTCGCCGACATGGTGGAGCTTGCTGTCAAACATGGTTGCCAAGTCGCTATGCATGCCATTGGGGACGGAGCCATTATTTTGGCCCTCAACACGTACCTCCCCTATACACAAGACGGCAAAAATCCGCTTCGCTTAGGGATTATTCACGTGCAAATCACAAATAAAGAATTGCTCCAACGCTTTGCGGATCAGCAAGTCTTGGCCTACGTGCAGCCAATTTTCCTTCACTACGACATTCAAATCGTGGAAGACCGTGTGGGGAAAGACTTGGCTGCAACGAGCTATGCCTTTAGAACATTGGTTGAAAATGGGACGCCAACTTCCCTTGGGACGGACTGCCCAGTGGAAGAAATCAGCCCCTTTGATAACCTTTACTGCGCTGTGACACGCAAGAATCTCAACGGTTCTCCCGAAGGAGGATTCCATCCTGAAGAAGCGCTCGACATTTATCAAGCGGTAGATGCCTACACGGTGGGCTCAGCTTACGCTTCTTTTGAAGATGATGTGAAGGGACGTTTGTTACCAGGTTGCTACGCTGACCTAGTCATTCTCTCGAAGGATATCTTCAGCATTCCCGCTGAAGAAATTCGCTCCGTGGAAGTCATCGCTACGATGACAGGCGGACGCTTTGTCTACCAGCGAGCCTAATCCTTAAGAAAAAATAGCGCGAGGGCAGTGTGTTTAGCACTGCCCTCGCTTTCAATGAGAGGCCTCAGGCACACAAGGAGAAATACCTGCCTCCCGTATTCATTTGCACGGATTAATCACGATCATCGTGTTTGTGTGGTCCTTTTCCGGGACGCTCATCAATGCCATTGTGGTTCGGGCGAAGCTTCTTTGCTTGTCCCGGAGGCATGCCATGCGGATGCTCTGGGTGTTCTTTATGCGCCTTGTGATCACGATAGCGACCTTCAAGGTAGACACGGTATTGTGCGGGCGAATAGCGATGCGTCCCCACAATCCAATGGCGGCCATCCCAACGACCATCGTGGCGGTAATTTTCACGAATATACTCACGCACTAGGGCGTCTGAGACACCATGCAAAATATCATTCAAAAGCGTGACTTCGTTGGCCATCGCAGGCGTTAACCAAGCGCCGCCCAGTGTGCTCGCAACGAGCGCTGTGCCGCCTAAAAGAAACTGTCGTTTGGTGAGCATTTTGCTTTCCTTTACTCTTAAAAACTCTCAAAACTAAAAAAGAAGACCTTTCTCTCTGACGATTTCATTCTATGGGGCTCTCTCGCAAGCGGGTGTTTGAAGCGGTAACAGGCTTAAAGAGTGCGGTTACAGATTTTCTTTTGTGCCATTGCCCGCTTGTACGTCTCTCTCCCTTGAAAGATGTTCTCCTTATTAGTGTTTTCCTCTGTCTTAGCGTGAAGCACAGCGTTTCTCTCTCTTGAAGAGAGCTAACAAATTAAAATGGAAAAACATTGATCGACTCACTTTTAACATTTCTTTGCCACTATGGATTCCGAGCCTAAATCGAAAAAATACCGCATTGGTGACTTTGCGAAATACGTTGGCGTTTCGCCAACCTACCTCAAGCACTATGAGAACAATGATTTGTTAGAAGTGCATACTGCAGAGAGCGGCTATCGCTACTATGACTTCGCACAGTCTGCACGCGTAATTGAATACCTGCGTCTTCGCAACTATGGGTTGAGCATCAAAGAGATGCAGTCTCAGTTTGATATCAGCGCCAAAGAAGCGATGGCTAACCTTAGCGCTAAAAAGGCAGAACTCGCTCGTGAACTCGTGCGAATTCAAAGCGTGAAGTAAAACCCATCGATTGGGAAATTACGGAGGTCGAACCCTACTATTTTCTACACCATTCCCATATGACGGACTTCTTGAAAGAAGGGGCAATCTACGAGATTCTGAATGAATGGCTCAATTGGCTTCCTATCACAAAGTCAGCCCTTTATGTGCACCAAGAAGCCAATCAGCAGCCAGGACTCACCTCTTGGGGCTTAGCAGTACCAGAGAGCCTTCTCAAGCGCTACAGCATCCCAGTAAACGAAGCCGTCACTAAAGTCGACTTTGGCAAAACCTTTGTCTTTCACTTCTGCGGCGTCCCAGAAGCCTTTGGCTCACATTCCATCATCACGGGTGAGCACCCTGCCCTGCAGCAGCTCGCCGAACTAGGGCTTCGCCCAGCTGGAGACTTTCTCCTATTGAGCGAAATGCGCCTTTCTTCCCCTAGCGGAGAAGCCCGTGAGCGTATTGGTCGCTGCCTTATTCCAATTACTAAGAAATAGTTTTCAGAAAACAAAAAGCTCTCACTTCCGAGGAGACACGAAAAGTGAGAGCAGGAGAAATCGCCAGTATGACGAAATGAGAAATGAATTAGAACTTATGCACAATACCGAAGATCAATTCATTCACACCTTCGGTAGCCTGCGGGTGGTCTTTTTCGTAATCCTTAGAGTAGTCGGAACGAATCCAGCTCACAGCACCATAAAGACGCGTACGCTTCGTGATGGGGTACTGATAGCCCAAGGCCGCCTGATAGGTCTTCATCGTCAAGTTGGAGGCGTGGCTTCCTTCAAAGTCACCATAACCCACTGTGCTTAAGAAGCTGCCGCCCCAGGCGGGCACTTCTACACCAACCATCACACCAAAGCCATCGATACCAGAAGGAATCGTGAACATCGTGGTCTTAGAGGTGGCGGCATAGTTCTGGAAATACTGGCCATAAGCGTAGAACTTTGCCCAACCAGCGTTAAAGTTACCGCCCAAGTTGTAGGAGAAGGAACCATCGAGATTGGCCTCACGTGCGGCAGGCTGAGCCTGGTTGATACTTTCGATACCGGCAGCAATCATCATGCGATCGTTCTGATAGCGAAGGGTTGCGGCATAAGTACGATTTACGCTCGACTTACCTTCCGTGCCATCGCCAAACTTCGTAGAGTCCGTCCCAAAGGAATAAATCACCGTAGCGTCCACGCCAGCAAACTTCGGCGAAATATAGGCCACAGCGTTATCTAAGTAGTCATAGCCGAGGGAGATCACTTGCAAGGTGCCACCCACATCACCCCAACCGCAGGAGAAGGGATTGACCCAGCGACCAAAGCGAGCATAAGGACCCGTACAGCCAATTTCTGGACCCATACGGCCAAAGGCGATGTGACCAAAAGCGCCTTCCACAAAGAGACGTGCATCACGGCCAAAGAGACGACCACTCTTCATCGCACCTGTATCAGCATCAAAGCCATTTTCAAGCACAAAGCCCACTTTCAAGCCGTTGCCAAGTTCTTCCGTACCACGGATGCCCCAGCGCGAACCGTTGTACTGACCAGACTTCAGCGCAGTCGTAGTCGTGCTATCTTGGCCGACATAAGAGCGGTTTTGAATGGACATACCATAGTCAACAATGCCATAAAGCTCGACGTTTGTTGCAGACGCATACATCGATGCCGTTGCCATGAGCGCAGCCACGGCGGCAGAGAATAAGCGGATTTTCATTTGAGTTTTCCTTGGTTGAATCGGCTTTCCGGGAGTGACTTTTTCCCGTGCCACTCTCCAAAGCCGGGAGGTCTAAAAAAGAGGTTTGATTTTTGTTTAAAGCATTTCCAGAGGCATCGCACACTGTGACCTCTCGCCTTGTCACAGCGCGCGAGCCTCTAGAGGGGACTAACTTTTTTATGCTTTTGCCTTAGCGAGGGCGATACCCACGAGTCGGCCAAAGGTAACCGTACGGCCACAAGTCATACCCGTTGCCAAGTTGGGGTATTCGTTCGCGAAATAGCCGCCGCTATCGTTACCGATCACGTAAAGACCAGGAATGGGGTTACCTTCCGTGTCAATGGCGTTCATGTCGGTATTGATCTGAATACCGTCCATCGTGCAGAGCAACCAACCAGTGTTCTTCGCGCCGTAGAACGGACCCTGATCAACTGGGGAGAGACGGTGCTTTTCTTTACCGTAGTCAACGTCTTCGCCCTTCTTATAGAGTTCGTTGTTACGAGCCACGGTCGCTTTCAAAGCGTCCACAGGAAGACCCAACTTCTTAGCTAGCTCTTCAATCGTGTCAGCCTTCATCACGAAGCCTTTTTCCACCAATGCTGGCAACTGTTTTTCTTGAATCACCTTCCAGAGATGGTTAGGATCTGCACCGTTTTCAAATGGGAAGAGACGCGAGCAGCCGTGCATCTTGAATTGCTCTGCGTACTTGGGCCAATTGCTATCAAAGATCGAATAGTGGCAGTGATCCTTCTGGTATTCGTCCGCATGGAGAATGTTTTCATAGGTACCCGATTCATTCATGAAACGCTTACCTTCGGCATTCACCTTAAGCCAGGGCTGGGAGCCCATCCAGAAGTGACCTGTATCACCTTTTTTCATCGTTTCCAGACCTGGTTTCTGGTCAGGACGAATCGCACAGCGGTCAAACATCATCGCGGAGTGAGTTTCATCCATCTTGGCCCCTACCCAGAGACAAGCACGGATACCATCACCCACAGCGCCTGGAAGGGCCCCATTGCGCCCCAAAATACGCAAGTTCCAAGGCTGAAGCGCTTCCATCATCTTGTAGTTATGGCCGTAGCCGCCCGTTGCCACAATCACGCCCTTCTTGGCGTTGTAGCGAACGTACTTGCCGTCACCGTTCTGAGCAATGCAGCCCGTGACGCGGCCATTCTTCTTTTCGAGCTTGACCATCTTCATGCCATAGTCAAAGCGAGCGCCGTGCTTCACAGCGTAGTCATAGAGCACATTGTTGATGCTTGTGACTTTCTTACCATTGGCATCACGCGGAATGCGCGGGGAGTGACCAGTGGCAAAGTGTTCATAGCGGGTATGGTCATCTTTGTCGCCCGATTCGTGCCATAGTTCGATGCCACGTTCTTCCAAACGATCACCCAACCAGTCAATGACACCACCCGACTTATCGCACCAGAGCTTTACCAAGTCCTGCTGGATGTGACCGCCTGCGTAAAGCGTTGCCATCGTGATGAAGTCGAACTTATCAATCTTCGTGCCCCACTTCTTCTGGTAGCGCGAGTCAATAGCGCCCAAGTCTTCACGCACACCTGTACCCACAGCAAAGCGATCAATCCCGATCACCTTGCCGCCAGCTTCTGCAGCGGAAGCAACAGCAAACATACCGCCCGTACCACAGCCCACCACGAGAATATCGGTGTTGTGCGTGGCAACAATATCTTTTTCAGCAATTTCGGGGGCTTTGCCCAACCAATCGCCATCATCCTTTTCTTCACTCTTGGTGATCACTTCCACGGGGATTTCCCCGCGAGCCAGAGCGATACACTTGGCGGCGGCCTGATGCACAGCGCGAGAAGTAATCGTAGCGCCAGAGACACCGTCAATTTCAGCGCCCTGAAGACTCATCAACTGTTTCTTTAGAGTTTCAGCAGCAGCCTGACCAATAGAGGGCGTTTCGTTTGCAACGTCCAACACAACGTTTGTGATCTTGTTTTCATCAAACGTCATCGTGACAGTCACGTCACCAATGCCAGATGCCTTGGCCGAATACGTGCCAGGCTTATAGATACCACCAGCAGCGTGAACAAGAGGAGATGCAGCCAAAGTCGCACCACTAACTAAACCCGTGCGTAAAAAGGCACGACGAGAAAGTTCTTTTGTCATTGTTGACCTCGATTGAGCGAAAAACGATTCGCGATGAATAAAAACAACGTAAGAAGAACTTTAAGACTGCATGTTGCCTTCAAGTCAACGGCAAAAGACCTTAGTATTTTCCCTAAATTTTTTCGTGCTTTTAGAAGGAAAAGTCGCGAAAACTCCCCCTAATAGTGAGTTTTGAATGGCTAGAAGAACTAGATTCCCCCGTCTTCTAGCTTAGATATGACGGATAGATAGGACATTTCCTCAATAAAATCAAGCACTTACCTCTCTTGAAGCTTCTTACTACCTTCAAGTTGAAGGTAGCCTCCAACTTGGGAACGTTTTGTGCCAAAAAAGAAACCCATTTTTGAGAAGCGGAGAATTTCTATAATGAAAGTTTGAAAATCGTCTCGATGAACTCATTACCTCACGCTTAGCTCATATGGATTTCTTGATATCGCATTGGTGATTTCGCTAAATTCCTTGGCGTCTCCACTACCTATCTCAAGCACTACGAAAGCAATGGACTTTTGAAAGTGCAACCTTCTGAAAGTGGATACCGCTATTACAACTTCCAACAAGCCGCCTTGGTGATGGAATTTTTGCGTCTTCGCAACTACGGGATGAGTGTGAAAGAAATGCAGGCGCAGTTCGATCTCTCGCCTGAAGAAGCGATGGCAAACCTCTCTGCGCAAACCGAGGCGCTCTCTAAAGAGCTCGTGCGTATTCAAAGTGTGATTGAAGAGCAAAAGCGTCTAGAGGCATGGTTTCAAAAGCGCTTAGAAAAGCCTGTGGACTGGGAAGTTACTGAAATTGAGCCTTACTATTTTCTGCCACACTCTCATATGACAGACTTTTTGCCTGATGAGCATATTTATGAGATTCTGAACGAGTGGCTCTCTTGGCTCCCAGTAACCAAAATCGCGCTTCATGTCCCGCTTAACGAGAAGCTCCAACCAGAAGAAACCTCTTGAGGGATCGCAGTGCCCGAAAGTATGCTCAAGCGCTATGAACTTCCACTCAACGAAGCCGTGATCAAACTCCCCTTTAAAAAGGCTTTTGTCTTTCATTTCGCTAATTTGCCAGAAGCCTTTGGTTCTCGCGCAATGATTACAGGACAAAACCCGGCCCTTTTACAACTTAAGCGTCTTGGTCTGCGCCCAACGGGCGACTTCCTCATTCTGAGTGAAATGCGCCTTTCCTCAGCGGAAGGCAAAATCCGACAGCGTATCGGTCGCTCTCTTATTCCGATTGAAGATTGAAAAAACTCCCGCCTCGAAAGTCGGGGCGAGAGTTCAGTGCTTTTCTCAATGGTGAGAACCTAAAGCTTCTCTTTTAGGCTTTAGCCTTTGCAAGGGTACGCCCTGCAATACGACCAAACGTTGCAGTGCGACCCGCAGCCATACCCGTGGAGAGGTTCGGGTATTCGTTGGCGAAATAGCCGCCGCTATCGTTACCCACCACATAAAGGCCGGGGATGGGGTTGCCTTCCGTATCGATCGCGTTCATTTCAGTGTTGATCTGAATCCCATCCATCGTGCAAAGCAACCAACCTGCGTTTTTTGCCCCATAGAAAGGCGCCTGATCTACAGGAAAGAGACGATGCTTTTCCTTACCTCACCCTTCTTGTAGAGTTCGTTATTGCGAGCAACGGTGGCTTTCAACGCATCAACCGATAAGCCTAACTTCTGGGCCAACTCTTCAATCGTATCGGCCTTCACCACATAGCCCTTTTCAAGGTACTGCGGCGAGTCTTTATTTTGCGTGCGATCAATGGAGCGGCTCGGCGGCACACCATTAGCAAAGGGCGTTAAACGACCACAGCCGTGCGTTTTGAATTGCTCGACATACTTCGCCCAGTTGGCGTCAAAAATCGTGTAGTGGCAATGCCCCTTCTGGTATTCGTCCGCATGGAGAATGTTTTCATAAGTGCCCGATTCGTTCATGAAACGCTTACCTTCTGCGTTCACCTTGAGCCATGGCTGAGAACCCATCCAGAAAAGACCCGTGTCGCCCGTTTTCATCGTGGCAACACCAGGCTCCTGAGTGGGACGCAATGCGCAGCGGTCAAACACCATGGCAGAGTGCGTTTCATCCATCTTAGCGCCCACCCAAAGGCAAGCACGAATCCCGTCACCCAAGGCGCCAGGCATAGCACCATTGAGACCGCTGATACGCAAGTTCCAAGGCTGCAGCGCTTCCATCATCTTCATGTTGTGGGCGTAACCACCCGTTGCCACAATAACGCCCTTCTTAGCGTTATAGCGCACATACTTGCCGTCAGCGTCCTGCGCAATACAACCTGTCACTCGAGCACCTTTCTTTTCTAGCTTGACCATCTTCATACCGTAGTCAAAACGAGCGCCGTGCTTCACGGAATATTCATGCAGGATGTTATAGGTTTCCATCTTATTTTTAAGATTTTGCCCATCCTTAGTCACAGGCACATGACCGATCGGGAAAACGCCATAGCGCATATGAATATCAGGATCGTCTGGCTGGTAATTGTAGTTAATACCTTTTTCTGCCAAGCGGTCGCCAATCCAATCAATCGCTTCGCCAGACTGATCGCACCAAAGCTTCACTAAGTCTTGCTGCAAGTGGCCTGCTGCATAAAGCGTTGCCATCGTGATGAAATCGAACTTATCAACTTTGACGCCATCTTTTTTCTGGTAGCGCGAGTCGATAGCACCAAGATGCTTACGCACACCTGCGCCCGTCGTGAAGCGTTCAATCGCAATCACTTTTGCGCCAGCTTCGGCGGCTGCAGCAACAGCAAACATCCCACCAGTGCCACAACCGACAACGAGAATATCGGTTTCGTGCGTCGCGCTGATGTCTTTTTCTGCGATTTCAGGCGGTTTACCCAACCAATCGCCGTCGTCTTTTTCTTCAGTCTTGGTGATCACTTCCACGGGGATTTCACCACGGGCCTGGGCGATACACTTCGCAGCCGCCTTTTGCACAGCACGGGATGTGATCGTTGCGCCAGAGACGCCATCAATTTCTGCGCTCTGCGCCACCATCAGGTTGCGCTTCAAGGTTTCTGCTGCAGCTTGACCAATAGACGGAGTTTCGTTACCAACGTCCAACACAACGTTCGTAATCTTATTGGCATCAAAGATCATCGTGACTGTCACGTCAGCGATCCCTGCGGCCTTGGCCGAATAGGTCCCAGGCTTATAGATTCCCGTTGCTGCCTGAGCAAGAGACGTGGTTGCGATGGTCGCACCACCCACTAAACCTGTGCGTAAAAAAGCACGACGCGAAAGTTCTTTTGTCATTGTTAACCTCGATTGAGCGAAAAACGATTCGCCATAAATAAAAACGACGTAGGGCTAACTTTATGCTTGAAGGTTACCTGCAAGTCAACGGGGTTAACCCTGACGTTTTTTGGGAATTTTTGGACAAAAATTGCCCTTTTTTCGGGAGGCTAGCGACTGACCTCTCTTTTTGCGACTCCCTCTCTGCCACCATCCTTAATGAAATCAAGGTTTTGAGGCACTTACTCGCTTTCCTACAAATCCCGCACCCTACCTTCAACTTTAGGGATCTAAGTCCCTCAAAAAACCGCCTCTAGTCACTCTCTATTAGCGAAAAGTCCTTAGTTACTTTGTGTTTTCCTAAGGTTGCCTCTATTTCCTTCACATGGGAGAAAAATTTCTGGCAAAGTAAATAATGAAAGTTGGATAGAGGCGCGGTGCGAATGAGTAACTCTGCCGAGGGGACACCCTAAGACGCAAGTGAAAGGTCAAATCGCCGAAACCGCAAGGACTTGTAATCCTTGTTGTAGTTGGGCATGAGGAAAACATCTTCATGACTCCCAGTGAGCCATCGGCCACTGGAGGAGCTATCGATGACACCTACGGATTGTCTGGCCACTCGTCTGGGGACGAAACGGACATCCGGCCCGCACCTTTAGAAGGGATGGGCGAATCATGGTTGCATCGATGGATGCAACTTTTTTTCGCTTACAAAAATCGATCCCTAAATTCTCGAAAAAAGGTGTACCATGACGCAAGTCACGCAAAACAATATTGAACGCCTCTCCTCTGAAGCCACAGAGCTTCGCCGTGAGATTGGCTTAGGCGGCGGGATGTCTATTCTCGCTGGCATCATGATTGGTTCCGGTATTTTCTATATCGGCGCTATTGTCCTTGAGCGCAGTGGCATGAGCCCTGGGCTCGCCCTCCTCGTTTGGCTCATCGGTGGGTTAGTGACCCTCCTGAGCGGTCTTTGCTACGCAGAGCTTGGCGCCATGATGCCAAAGGCTGGTGGCAACTACGTCTACCTTCGTGAAACCTATGGAGAACGCGTCGCGTTTATCTCTGGGTTTGCAAATTTCACCTTAGGTAATTCTGGTTCTATTGCAGCGCTGGGCGTTGCTTTCGCTTCGGCGTTGGCGACTTTTGTGCCACTGGACTCTCTTGCGCAAAAAGCTATTGCCATTACCGCTGTCGTGGCCCTTTCCTGGATCAATATTCGCGGGGTACGTAACGCTGCATGGGTCAATAACCTCTTCATGATTTTGAAGCTCCTCCCGATCGCGCTCATTCTCTTCGCAGGTCTTTTCATGGGAACGGAACACCCTGACCTTCTCACGATGCCCGCAGAGATGCCTTCGATTGGCACGATTCTCTCCATGATTGGCTTTGCCGTGATTGCGACCCTCTGGGCCTATGAAGGGTGGACGAATTTGAACGTGATTGCCGAAGAAATCCGCAATCCGCACCGCAACATTCCGCTTGCAATGATGACTTCGATCATCGGTGTGACGATTCTCTACGTGCTCTTTAACTACGCTATCTTCCGCGTGTTGCCATTCGATACGATCGCCCACATGATTCAAGGTGGCAACTACTATCTTGGTACGGCCGCTGCCGAATCCACCTTTGGTAGCACTGGGCTCGTTATTGTGGCTGCTGCTATGGTGCTCGCGATGTTCAGTTCGCTCTCTGGTTGCGTGATGGTCTTCCCGCGTATGTACTACGCCATGGCTCGTGACGGTGCTTTCTTCCAGTCTTGCGCCAAATTGCACCCGACCTATCGCACTCCTGTGAACGCTATTTTGGCTTCCTCTGGTGTGGCAATCCTTTTAATTTGCTTCCGTAACCTCTCTGAATTGACGAGTTTGGTTGCCGTGGTGGGGATGGTCTTTCACGGCATGACGTTCTACTCCGTCATCATGCTTCGCAGAAAATATCCGACGATGGAACGCCCCTATCGTGTGTGGTTCTACCCGTTCTCTGTGTACTTCATCATCGCCATTATGATTGGGTTGACCATCAACACCATCATCAACGATCCGAAGACCGCTCTCTTGGGTGTGATTGTCCCGATCATCGGTTGGTTCCTCTATGAAAAGTTCTTCCGCTCTTCTGTGGAAGCACACGAAGCTCAGGAAACCGCTCAGGTTACGGCTTAATTAAACAGTTCACTTTAAGCGGAGAAGCCCTAAAAAGCTTCTCCGCTTTTGCTGTGATTTCTCCTCCCCACTTTCCGCATCTTCTCTTTGAAAAACTCTCTCCTGAAAGAGGAAAAGGCCAGGAAACTTGCATTTCCCAGCCTTTCGTTGATACCTCTAGAGAGACTCACATCTCTCTATCACGTCAGGAATTAGAAGCGATGGACCACGCCGCAGCTAATCTGATAGCCGTTCGGGGTGCCAGACTTATCAGCCGCTTTGATCTTTTCCTGAGAGTAGCCAGCCATGGCATAAACCGCCGTGCGCTTGCTCAACGGATAGTCATAAGCGCCAGCGACCGTCCAACGAGTAAAGTCGACGTTATCTTTGTTATCCATGTCGCGATAGTTAACCGCAAACTTGGCAACGCCGCCACCGATCGGATAGTGAGCGCCGATGCTAGCACCCCAACCGTCGACAAAGCCATAGCCATTGCCGCTTGTAATATCAAGCAAACCAGCGCGCACAACACCAGCACGACCCACAATCAAGGACTGGTTATCAAAGTACTGCGCGAAGGCAATCACTTTGAAGCCACCATCAAAGGTGTAGTTACCACCAATGGTCACGGTGTAACCATCATCTTCCGTGGCAGGTTTGTCCTTTTCGTTACCCCAGTTGGTCGTATCGGCCACTAAGATGGCCTCCAAGGCACCCTGCTTATACTGCACAGCCAAAGAACCATAGCGGTCAGCGCTCGACTTCCCCTCAACACCCTTGGAAGAATCGTTCTGGAAGGAGTACATGGCGTAGCCAGTAAAGCCACCGAAGGTCGGCGTACGATATGCTAAAGCGTTATCCACGCGCGTCCACATCGAAGCGGTAGCAAAGCCAGAACCAAAGCCTTCAGTGTAGTTCGCAAAGAGCGGGTCGATAGCACGGAAGAGGCCGTTAGCACTCAAGGTGCTGCCGAAAATCGGGAGACGACCGGCCCAAACCGTACCAAAACTACCACCAACGCTCAAACTTGCTTCGCGGCCAAACAAACGACCACCCTGCTTAACGTCGAGCTTACCCGTATCGGATTCAAAACCAGATTCAAGCGTAAAGCCCACGGTCAAACCGTTGTCGAGCTTTTCAACACCACGAATACCCCAACGGGAGCCGAATTCCTGGGCATTTTCCATGGTGAATTTGTTCACACTCTTCTGACCAGCGATGTCAGAATCGGAATGCACATAGGACAAACCAACGTCAACGACGCCGTAAACGGTCACATCAGCTGCCCAAGCAGCCGGGGTCATTGCTAAAGCAAGGCTCAAGGACAATAGGGTCTTCTTCATAGTCTTTTCCTTTAAAGAGGGAAAGGCCACTCCCTCCGTAGTGAGAGAGTGACCTTATTTCTAGTCTAACTCTTACTTCTTAAGAGCTGTACGAGCAGCCTGACGACCGAAGATCATGCAGTCTGCCACAGCGACGGTACCGAGACGGACCATACCGTGCACGCCGCCGGTGGCTTCACCAGCTGCGTAGAGACCCGGGATCGGTTCACCACGAACACTCATCACCTGAGCGTTGTCGTTGATTTCCAAACCACCCATGCAGTGGTGCACGCGCGGCCAGAGGCGAACAGCGTAGAACGGGCCCTTGTCGTTAAGAGCGGAACCTTCGAAGAACATGGAATCAAATTCCGGATCCTTCTTGGCCTTCATGTATTCGTTGAACTTCTTGTTGGTTTCTTCCAAAGCATCGTACGGGATCTTGTAGAAGTCAGCTATTTCCTTCAACGTTTCAAACTTACGGACAACGTTCGTGTTGCGAGCATGTTCGTAGAGTTTTTCGGTCATGTTCTTGCCAACGATAGCGTTCTTCACGTTTTCTTCAGACGTGTAGATCAAGCAAGGATGGCCGATTGCAACGATAGCGTCAGCACGCACTTTACGGTTACCCGTTTCCTTAATGAAGCGCTTGCCGGTAGCTGGGTCAACCATAGGCCCTAAGCCAACGCAGGATTCAACGAAGAGCGGAGCCACGCCGAAGCCTTCTTCGTCAGGCGAGGTCCACGGACCCAACTGGATCCAGTCCATCTGAACGGTGTTAGCACCGATTTCCTGAGCGGACATGATGGCTTCACCGGTAGCACCACGATGGTTCGTGGAGGTGAATTTTTCATCAAGACGCGGGTCCTGAGACATACGATACTTCACGTTCTGAGCGAAACCTCCAGAAGCGAGCAACACACCCTTCGTAGCGCGGATGTAAACAACCTTACCAGATTCTTCCTTGCCGAAGCGATAGTTCGTACGAGCCTTCACACCCAAGACGTTCTTCTTGTCGTCGATGATGATCTGGTCAACGATCACGCGAAGACGCGGCTGGATGCCGAATTCTTTCAACTTGACCAACATCGGGAGAATGAAGCCAGAGCCAGAGTTGTTTTCTACAGCGTGGGAGCGCTTGACGGAGTGGCCACCGTGGTAGGTCACGGCCTTGAACTTCACACCGATGTCGTCACGGAGCCATTCATAGTTAGGAACGGATTCGTCAGCAATACGGCGAGCCAAGGACGGATGGCAGAGACCGCCACCAGCCTTCAAAATGTCTGCGTAAAGGAGGTCGGCAGAGTCTTTAATGCCTTCCTTCTTCTGCATGTCGGTACCAGCAGCAGCAATAGCGCCACCGTTAATAATGGAGTTACCACCAGCCGTGGGCATCTTTTCCAAAATCGTAATCTGGTCGCTCGGCAAACCGAGGTAATGAGCTTCCAAGGCAGCAGCCAAGCCAGCAAAACCCGTACCAATGATCAAGAAACCAGTGGTTTCATCCCACTTCTGGGGAACATCAGTCGAGGCAAAGGCAGGAGCAGCCGAAGCAACGGTCGCAGCGCCAAAAAGAGCACCAGTCTTCAAAAATTGACGGCGGGATTGATTGGTCATTGTCGTCTCCTAAATGACGAGGTTTCTTCAACGTATTAAAGGAACCTCAAGTGTTGGTGCTTGTGATCATCCCCGATCTCAAGCACCGTCTGAAAATAATCTTGTTTCAGGTTTCCAACGTTCGCTTGACTTAAATTAGCGAACTTTGAAATTAAACTTGTGGCACTGTTCGCAGAAGTCTTCAGGCGTATCGTGCTGCAAATGGCAGTTCGTGCACTCGAGCGTGTCCTGATAGTGCGGGGACATGTGCGGATTCGTCGGTTTCACATCCTTGGTTTTTTCAACCAATTGTTTGGTGTTGTGGCAGCCGGTACACGTTTCGATGGTCGGAATCTCAGGATTCTTCATATCCATGTTCTTGCCGTGGCAGCTTTCACAAGTCAAACCACGAGCAACGTGTCGATCGGCACCAAAATGGCCATCAGCAGCAAACGTCGTGCCAGCGAGCAAACAAGCGCTAAGCGCGAGCGCTAATGCAGCAACAGGTTTCATCATTTTTTTCTTCTCCTAGAGATCCTCTGCCCAATTTATTTGGGATCTATCAAGCAGAGGCGTTGTTGCAGATATCGTTTCATCTGTCAGCCTCACTTTAAGACGACCTTAATGAGAAGAGTGTGCTCTTAAGCACACTTTAAGGGTAAATCCTAAGGAGGATATCACCTCACTCTCGATCTAAGACTCAAGGATTAGTTATTGGCAATCATTCTGATTAGTTTTTCCCTATTTTCTACTGTAGCGCAAGGGAGAAATAAAACAATTGATATTTCCCCTTAGGGTCTGCTTGTCCGTGCATATCTCCTCCTTAAGGCGTAGAAGAAGCCTTCTCTTCTCGTCGTTGTTTTGCATTTTTTCGCTTTTTGTTCTATCGAAGGAAATTTCTCTCCTCTTTCGCGAAACTTTTTCTTTGCAATTTTCTAGATTTTGCAAAAACTGAGACTACGATAAATCTCCTAGGTAATAATTCTTTTTTCCTTCTCTATCAAGTACTTATATCAAAAATTCTTTTCTAAGCAATTTTTACCATTGACAGACTTTTTGCAAAAGAATAGAGTTTCAATAACGGTGTGTTTTGCGAAAAAAGTGTTTTCTCACCACCCGACCCCATTACTCTTAGCCAAACTGAAAATAGAAAGGATTTTTCCATCATGGCGACTGACGATAAGCGCATTATTATTTTCGACACCACCCTGCGCGATGGTGAACAAGCTCTTCCACAAAGTCTCTCTATGCGCCAAAAATTGCAAATCGCCTTGTCCCTTGAACAGTTGGGCGTTGACGTGATTGAGGCCGGCTTCCCCGTCTCGAGTGAAGGCGACTTTGAAAGCGTTCGCACGATTGCGCAAACGCTGAAAACTTCGATTCCTTGTGGGCTCTCTCGTTGTGTACCAAAAGATATTGATGCCTGTGGCGAAGCACTGAAAGTCGCTGAACATTTCCGCATCCATACTTTTATTGCTACTTCTGACATTCACGTCAAAGACAAACTGCGCAAAGACTTCTCTCAGATTGAAGAAATGGCCATTGCTACCATTAAGCGCGCTCGTCAATACACGGACGACGTGGAATTTTCTTGTGAAGACGCTGGTCGTACACCGATTGATCATCTCTGCCGCGTGGTAGAGTCGGCCATTAAGGCTGGGGCTCGCACCATTAATATTCCTGACACGGTGGGCTATACGCTCCCAGAAGAATTCGGTGGCATTATCACGACGCTCTTTAACCGTGTCCCCAATATTGATCAGGCCATCATTTCCGTGCACTGTCACAATGACTTAGGGATGGCCACGGCCAATTCCCTGACCGCCATTAGCCACGGCGCTCGCCAAATTGAATGCTGTATGAATGGTCTGGGTGAGCGCGCAGGGAACTGCTCGCTCGAAGAAGTTGCTATGGCGATTAAACTGCGCCAAGCGCAATTAGGCGGACTTCACACCAACATCGTGCACGAAAATATTGCCCGTACCTCGAGCTTAGTCGCTAAGGTCTGCAACGAACCCGTGCCTTCTCATAAAGCTATTGTGGGCTCTAACGCCTTTGCTCACAGCTCAGGGATTCATCAGGACGGCGTCTTAAAGAATCGTGCCACTTACGAAATTCTTACACCTGAGAGTGTTGGCTTCTCTGGTAACACCATGCACATGACGGCTCGCTCTGGTCGCCATATGATTCAGGCTTGCCTGCGTAATCTCGGCTACGAAGAAGGCGACTACGACTTAAACGAAATCTATGCTCGCTTCTTGAAGCTCGCCGACAAGAAGGGCCAGGTCTTTGATTATGACCTTGAAGCGCTCCTCTTTTATGCCACCATCGACACTGAAGACGATGCCTTTAGTCTCGATACGATTAGTGTCACCAGTGGCGGCACAGATTCGATCCCAACTGCCTCCGTACGCCTGCGCGTTGGGAAGCGTACCCGCACGGATTGCTCGATTGGTAACGGTCCCGTCGACGCTATCTACAACTGCATTACACGCTTGACTGGCATTCGTTGCAAGTTAACGAGCTTCCAAATAGCCGCCAATGGCGCTGGGATGGACGCTCTGGGTCAGGTGAACGTGACCGTTGACTACGAAGGTCGTATCTTCCACGGTCTCGGGATGTCGACTGACATTCTGGAAGCCGCTGCGCTCGCGCTCATTAACGCCAGTAACGTCATTATGCGCGCCAAGAAAATTAACAAGTCGCGCAATAAAGGTGCGCACTTGAATCGCCCATAAGCGCATCTTCCCTATTTGTTTTTCTCTCGGTAGCTCTTCCTCTCGCAAGGGCTACCCTACCCCAAATTATTTTTAAATTTTCGTTTTAAAGGTTTTTATGTCTACCAAGCATTACGACATTGCTGCCTTAGCCGGTGACGGTATTGGCCCCGAAGTGATGGCTGTTGCCAAAGATGTTCTCGCGACTGCTAACCAGAAGTTTAGCTTCTCGCTCACCTTCCACGACGCGCTCGTCGGAGGCGCTGCAATTGACGCAGTGGGTCAACCTCTTCCCCCTGAAACGATTGAAGTTTGCGACAAAGCTGCCGCCATTCTCTTTGGCTCGGTGGGTGGACCCAAGTGGGATCATCTCCCGCACAAAGATCGCCCTGAAGTTGGGGCTCTTCTTCCGCTACGCAAGCGCTATGCGCTTTTTGCGAATCTTCGCCCTGCTCGCTTTTATGAAGGACTCTATGATCTCTCGCCCCTTCGTCGTGACATTGCCGAGAAGGGCTACGATTTAGTTTGCGTGCGTGAACTCACGGGTGGCATCTACTTTGGTACCCCAAAGGGTCGCGAAGGCGAAGGCGCTGACGAACGCGCTTTTGACACGGAAACCTATACGCGTCGCGAAATTGAACGCATCGCGCACCTTGCTTTCCGCACCGCACAAGGTCGCCGTCGTCATGTCACCTCGGTTGACAAGGCGAATGTGCTCGCAACCTCTCGCCTCTGGCGTGAGGTCGTCACGGAAGTCGCTAAAGACTACCCCGATGTTGAGCTCGAACATATGTATATCGACAACGCCACGATGCAGTTGATTAAGGCGCCGTCTCACTTTGACGTGGTGCTTTGCTCGAATATGTTTGGCGACATTTTGTCTGACGAATGCGCCATGATTACGGGCTCGATGGGGATGCTCCCCTCAGCCTCTATTGGCGAAAGCGGTTTTGGTCTTTATGAACCTGCTGGTGGTTCTGCGCCCGATATCGCGGGTCAGAATATCGCTAACCCCATTGCTCAAGTGCTCTCCGCCGCACTCATGCTTCGCTTCTCTCTTAAAGAAGAGGCCGCAGCTCGGGCAATTGAAGAAGCGGTGGCTCGCACGCTTCAAGAAGGCACTTTGACGGGTGACCTCGCTTGGGCTAAGCCAGGCAGCACCGCGGTGAAGACCGATGAAATGGGACGCGCCATCATCGCTCAGCTCAACCGCATTTGACCCCTAAAAAAGAAAGATTATTCAAAGGACATTTACCATGGGACGCACCCTCTACGAGAAGGTCTATGACGCACACGTTGTCACACAAGCGCCAGGCGAACTCCCCCTTCTCTATATTGATCGCCATCTGATTCATGAAGTCACAAGCCCTCAAGCTTTTGCGGGCTTGCGCGATGCGGGACGCAAACTGCGTCGCCCCGATTTGACGCTCGCTACGATGGACCATGATATTTCCACGCAGAAAGCCACGCTTGATGTGTGCTCTCCGATGGCGAAAAAACAGGTCACCACGCTTATCTCTAACTGTAAAGAGTTTAGCGTCACGCTTTTTGGCCTCGGTCACCCAGGTCAGGGGATCGTGCATATCATTGGGCCACAAACAGGCTTTACGCTTCCTGGCACTACGCTTGTCTGTGGGGACTCTCACACGGCAACACACGGCGCTTTTGGGGCTCTCGCCTTCGGGATTGGCACTTCTGAAGTGGAACACGTCTTTGCCACACAAACCTTAAAGCAGCAACGCTTTAAAACGATGCGCATTAACTGCGAAGGCGCGCTTCCTGCAGGGGTTTACTCAAAGGACTTGATTCTTGCGATCGCCAAGACGATTACCACAGCAGGTGGTACGGGCTACGCGATTGAATTTGCTGGCACAGGCGTTACCACCCTCTCAATGGATGCGCGTATGACGCTCTCCAATATGGCCATTGAAGTGGGCGCTAAGGTGGGCATGATTGCCCCAGACGAAACCACATTCGCCTACCTCAAGGGGCGTCCTTTTGCCCCGCAGGGCGACGATTGGGAAGCCGCTGTTGCCTATTGGAAGACGCTCCCCTCTGATAGCGATGCAAAGTTTGACCGTGAAATCACGATCGACTCTGCTCATTTAGTGCCTCACGTCACTTGGGGGAATAACCCAGGGGAAGCTTGCGCGGTAACCGACCGAGTGCCTGATCCCGCGACGATGACGGATCCCGCCGTGCGTGCTAGCGCTGAAGCAGCTCTGAAATACATGGGGCTCACGGCAGGCATGCCCATTACGGACGCAAAGATTGACATCGTCTTTATTGGCTCTTGCACCAACGGTCGCTTAGAAGACTTTATTGAAGCCGCGCGTGTGCTGAAAGGTCGCCACGTGGCTCCCGGTGTGCGCGCCCTCGCAGTGCCTGGTTCCATGACCGTACGTGCCGAAGCGGAAAAGCTTGGGCTCGATAAGATCTTTATTGAAGCGGGCTTTGAATGGCGTCTGCCAGGCTGCTCAATGTGCCTTGCGATGAATGACGACCGTGCGCCTGAAGGGGCACGTGTTGCCTCGACCTCGAACCGCAACTTTGTCGGTCGTCAGGGGCGTGGTAGCCGTACCCACTTGATGAGCCCCGCGATGGCTGCCGCTGCTGCCATTGCTGGTCACATTACCGACGTTCGAGAATACCTCTAAGAAAAGCATTCATCATGGAAAAATTTACAACACATACTGGTATTGCTGCCCCGCTCGATGTGGCAAACGTCGACACAGACCAGATTATTCCAAAGCAATTTCTGCTCGCAGTAGACCGTAAGGGCTTTGGCAAGCACCTCTTTCATGAGCGTCGCTACTTAGACCCAGCAGAGAGCATGCCCAACCCTGACTTTGTGCTCAATAAGCCAGCTTATAAGGGCGCATCAATTCTCGTCGCACGCGACAATTTTGGGAATGGTTCTAGTCGTGAGCATGCGCTTTGGGCACTCTTAGACTTCGGAATTCGCGCCATTATTGCGCCAAGCTTTGCCGACATTTTCAGCAATAACGCTTTGGGCAACGGACTCGTGCTCGTGAAACTCACGGAAGAAGAAGTTGATCGTATCTTTACGATTTTGAATGCCAACCCAGACATGAGCGCGACAGTGGACCTTGAAGCGATGAAGGTAACGGTCGGGGAAGAATCATGGAATTTCACCCTCGACCCCTTCCGTCGTAAATGTCTTTTAGAAGGACTTGATGCGATTTCACTCACGTTGCAGCATCAAACGGACATCTCCTCCTTTGAAAACCGCACTCCCACTTGGCAAGCACCTCGTGTTCGCAATATTGAGAGTACCAAAGCATGATCTCCTCTAGGAGTAGTCTTTTAAAATAGACTGACAAAGATTAGGCTCATTTTTCTATACCGTTTAAGAAAGATGAGCCTTTTTAATATCAAAATAGTGAAAATTCTCGAAAAATACCGGCAAGATAGATGATGTTTTTCGGAAAATTCTCGCTTCTCCCTATTGCTTTTTTCTCTCTTTTGAGGCAGAATTCACACACAAACATGATGACAGAAAGTTGCCCCTCGGCTTTCGTATAAGACCAATAGGCATCTGTTTTTTGATTGACCGCTCTTCCTCAAAAGGAGTCTTTTATGCGAGCGCTAGGTAACATCCTCTGGCATTTTCCCTTCTTCGGCTTTATCAACGCCGCCATCTGTTTTCTCTCTTAGGTAGTCTGTTGGTGATTACCGTCATTGCCGCGCCGATTGGTCTTGGCTTAGTGCAGTATTCCAAATTCTTGCTCCTTCCCTATTCCTACGCGATGATCGTGAAGCCGGAAGGTGACGTGCCACCGAGCCCTCTATGGAAGACCTATAGTGCGATTTTGAAAATCGTTTATGTGATTTTCATCGGCATTCCGCTTTTCTTGCTGACGTGCGTACAAATCGTGGGACTTTGCTGCACGATTATCGGGATTCCTGCTGCCATCATTTTGGCCAAGTCTGTTCGTACGTATTTGCAGCCTATTGACAAAATTTGCGTGCCCTACCGTGTGGCCGATGCCATCGAAGACGATAAGGCCGTAAAAGAAGCCCAGAAGTTTGTTCGTTAATGGAGAATTTGATGACTACACCTTCTCGTTTATTAGTGCTTAACGCAAGCTGTCTTTTGCTCACAGCTTGTGGACATATTCAGAAAAACATTACGAGTACCGAAACGTTGCTCGACAAAGCTGAATTTGCGACGGGTATTTCCGCCGAAAAACTCAAAATTGTCGATGGTAGCATTCGCTCTGAAATGGACTCTTTGCACTACAAAGTGAAAGCGCCTAACGGTACGGTCTACCGTTGTTACTTCACGACCGTGGTTGCTACTTCGTCTGACGCGCTTTGCTCTGCCATTGACAGCACAGGGAAAGGCAAGCAGAAGCAGAAAAAACAAGACGCCGATGATAGCCGCTGCAATGCCCAGCTTCGCGCTGCAGGCAAATGCTAATTAACTATTAAATTAGAAAAAGGGGTGATCGTTCAGTTGAAAAAACGCGTCACCCCTTTTCGTTCCCCTCTTTCCCTCAGAGAGTTCGGTACTTTTAAGCTTTAGAAGGCAGCTAACACAGCTCCATCGTATTTCTTTTCAATAAATTCGCGCACCGACGGCGAACGATAGGCTTCTACCAACACACGAGCCCAATCCTGATTCTTATCGGGGTCATTCACCACAATGTTGCAAACGTAGGAACCATGAGCATCTTCAGAGAGAATGCCATCGCGCTTCGGGTTTAAGTTCGCGACATAAGCGTAGTTGCCGTTCACGGCAGCAACCGTCAAATCGTCCAAGGAACGCGGCAACTGAGCTGCTTCCAATTCAACAAACTTCAACTTCTTCGGATTTTCTTCAATATCAAAGACGGACGGGAGAAGACCCACACCCTTCTTCAACTTAATGACACCATTCTTGTCGAGAATAAGGAGCGCACGAGCGCCCATGGCCTGGTCGTTCGGAATCCCGACCGTTGCACCTTCGGGAGCATCTTTAAAGCTCTTTACTTTCTTCGAGTAGAAAGCCATCGGAAGCGTGAAGGCCTGACCCACGACAGCAAAGTTGTAGCCATGGTCACGGCTCTGCGCTTCAATAAAAGGCACAGTCTGATAGATGTTGGCATCTAAGTCGTGAGAATGAAGCGCGACGTTAGGCGGCACGTAATCCTGAAATTCCACGATCTTGATATTGAGACCACGCTCTTTGGCGATAGGAAGCGCCTGTTCTAAGACTTCGGCAGCAATCCCCGCCGTCACACCAACTTTGATCGTTTTGGGCGTAGCGAGCTTAAGGGGTTCCGCGGCAAATGCGTTGCTGAGCGGAAAAAGGGCGGCAAGTGCAGAAAGGGTAGCACCCGCTAATAATTGACGACGATCCATTCTAAATACCTCCACAGATGGATTTAAAACCCTTGAACGTTTATGCACCGCTCGGGGGAAAGGTGCTGGCCCTGCGCTCAAAAGAGCATTTGGTACGATCAATGGGGGCTTTGTTTTTAACGAGAATGGAAAAATTGTGGCATAAGTAAGACGGGTTCATCGTCCTCATTTGACGAACGACTGACTTATCTCATGGTATTACTTAGGTTTATCCTAGAAAAGGAATCTCTTTGAATGGACTGTGGGAAAAGGATTAAAAGAAAGTTAACTCAAATTCTACCTCTTTTCAGTAGATAAAAAAAGACCAACTCATCTTGTGGAGACTATCTCGATGAGTTGGTCGATTTGAAACGTCCCAGAGGCACACTCCGAACCCTTCATAGTGGCTGAAGTAGGATTCAAAACTTCAGCCTTTCTCTCGATATCAATTACTTGGCGCTGCAGCCACAGGAACCTTCCTTAGCAGGAATTTCTTCCTTCATGGCCTTCAAAAACCAAATCTGTTTGTCGTAACCTTCGATGAAGCCTTCAAACATGGACTGAACCGCAAAGTCGTCCTTTTCAGCGGCATCGTTACGAATTTCAAGCGCTAAGGCGCGCATGGCCTTCATATCGTCTTCCACCATCTGGGCCACTTCCATGCAGGAGAAGATGCGAGCAGGTGCTTCTTCCAAGGTGGCGACCTTCAAGTATTCGGACATCGTGGAGAGCGGGAACTGGTCACGCATCTTCAAGAGTTCGGCCACAGAGTCATAAGCTTCGAACGATTCGTCGTAGAGCTTTTCGGTGTACTGGTGCAAGGACATGAAGAGACGACCCGTCACATTCCAGTGAAGCGAGTGGAGCTTCACAGTCCAAACAGCCAAGTTAGCCAAGTAGGTGTTAATACGGTTTTCACATGCATAGTTACTCATAATTCTTACTCCTTGTCTTCTAGAGACTTTATTAGTTAAAGGTTATCAAAAATCAACTTTCAATAGAATCAATATAACACAATCGACTCGTTAATGCAATACCTCTATCAAAAATCATTTTTTTGATTAAGTTTTTCTATTAAATGAAAACCACTCTCTCCCACCCTCTCTAACGCGCTCCGCAGAAGACTTCTCTCCCGTTTAGGTCGTGTGGATTACCTCTTCAGAGATAGACTTTCTCTCTCATCAGAGAGAGATATTTGTCCCCTACCTTCCCTCCCTACCCCTCTCCTCCGGGGACTAGCTGTAATAAAAACAACAAATTAGAATTTCTTTCCAGTTTGTACAGGGGTTAACCCCAATCCCTGCTACGTCTATTTGTCTTCATGACCAAATTCTTTGCCTCCTTCGAGGCATATTCCCCGATTAGGACATCTGAACCCATGACTAAAATTGTTCCTATCATTGATATGAATCGTCGTGACTTGTTGAAGGCCGGCTTGGCTGCTAGTGCTGCTAGCGTGGTCGGTATGCCGCTTTCTGCACAAGCCGAAGAAGCTAAAGCTGCCGCTGACTCTGCTGTCACGTGGCATAAAGGCGTTTGTCGTTTCTGTGGTACAGGCTGCGGTATCTTAGTAGCCACCAAGGACGGCCGCGTTGTCGCCACCAAGGGCGACCCCGATGCCCCTGTAAACCGTGGTTTGAACTGCGTGAAGGGCTACTCCAACGCCAAGATCCTCTACGGTAAGGATCGCCTCACGCAGCCTCTGATGCGTAAAAAAGATGGCAAGTTCGACAAGAACGGCAACTTTGAACCTGTCTCCTGGGATGAAGCCTTTGAAGAAATGGCTCGCCAGTTTAAGCGCGCCTACAAGGCCAAGGGTCCTGAAGGCGTCGGCATTATTGGCTCTGGTCAGTACACCATCCCTGAATCCTATACCGCCTCTAAGTTGATGAAGGCGGGCTTCCGTTCCAACAACATCGACCCCAATGCTCGTCTCTGTATGGCGAGCTCTGTGGCTGGCTTCTACCAGACCTTCGGGATGGACGAACCGGCTAACCACTACGGTGACATTGAACTCACTGACACGATGGTCCTCTGGGGCAACAACATGGCTGAAGTGCACCCTGTGCTCTGGTCGCGTGTTTTAGGTCGCAAGCAAGCTAACCCCAACACGAAAGTGATCTGCTTGACGACGTTCCGCCACAACACCGCTGCGCTCTCTGATGATGTGATCGTCTTTAAGCCCAGCACCGACTTGGCCATCATGAACTACCTCTTGCGTGAAATCATTGAACGCAATGCGGTCAACATGGACTTCGTCAACAAGCACTGCCTCTTCGCCGCAGGCGTGACCGATATTGGTTACGGCTTGCGCGATACGGATCGTTGGGCGCGTGAAAGCGAAAAGAGCACACTCGCCAAGCAGTTGAGCCGCGCCTTGAATAAAGACGAAGCCATCGCTCAGGGTCGCACCGAAGGTGAAGTGGTTGAACAGAAGAACCGTGGTGCCAGCGCTGGTAAGCATTGGGCAATCACGCTTGAAGAATTCAAGAAGGGCGTGGCCCCCTACACGCTCGACTTCGTTGCCGAACTCGCCAAGGGCGACCCCGACGAAAGTCTCGCTTCCTTTAAGAAGCGCTTGAAGAATTTGGCCGACTTGGTGTGCGACAAGTCTCGCACGCTTTTGAGCTTCTGGTGCATGGGCTTTAACCAGCACCAGCGCGGCGTATGGGCTAACGAGCTCTGCTACTCCATTCATTTACTTTTAGGCAAGCATGGGTTGCCTGGTAGCGGAGCTTTCTCTCTCACTGGCCAGCCATCGGCTTGCGGTTCGACTCGCGAAGTGGGCTCTTTTGCTCACCGCTTGCCAGCTGACCGCTTGGTGGCTAATCCGAAGCATCGTGCTGAATCCGAAGAACTCTGGAACATTCCTCAGGGCACGTTGAACCCCAAAGTGGGCTACGACTTGATGAAGATGCTCCGTGGTTTGGAAGACGGCTCGTTGAACTTCCTCTGGACGCAGGTGGTGAACATCTTCCAGTCCACCCCGAACAACACGCACTGGATTCAGGCCGCTCGTAAGCCCGAAAACTTTGTGGTGGTCTCTGATGTCTACCCGACCTTCAGTGGCGCTTGCGCTGACTTGATTTTGCCAGCCGCCATGCACTTTGAAAAGTGGGGCTTCTACGGCAACGGGGAACGCCGCACGCAGGGCTGGCAGCAGATGGTCAAGCCCACGGGCGACAGCCGTACTGACGTCTGGATGATGATGGAATTCTCCAAGCACTTCACCGTGGATGAATGCTGGGGTCCGCAGCATGTCGCTGGCGTAGAAGGCGATACGTTGCCTGACGTGCGCACTACGGCTCACGCAATGGGTATCTCTGGCAACGCTACGCTCTTTGACGTGCTCTTTGCTCCGAGTGAAAAGCGTCAGGCTGTGTGGCCTGATCCCCTCTACAAGAACGGCTTGAACACCACGGGTGAAGCTTTGGGTCTTCCCTATTTGCCCGAAAAGGCTCTTTGGAACGAATACCGTCAGTTCACCTTGGGTCATGGTCACGACTTAGCTGACTTTGACACCTACATGCGTGACGATGTGCATGGTCTCCTTTGGCCTGTCGTAAACGGCAAAGAAACGCTCTGGCGCTACAACACCGACACCGACCCCTATGCTAAGGCGGATAACCTCTTCTACGGTCCCTTGATGAAGAGCATCCCGTCTGGAAACCTCGCAGGGGTGACGGACGCTGAAGCTAAGGCTTACGCAGGTCGCGCGAAGATTTTCTTCCGCCCCTACGCTGCCCCTGTTGAAGTGCCTGATGCCGACTACGATATGTGGTTCACCACGGGTCGTGTGCTTGAACACTGGCACACGGGCTCGATGACCCGTCGCGTGCCTGAGTTGCACCGTGCTGTGCCCCGTGCATACCTCTATATGCACCCGGCTGATGCCGAAAAACGTGGTCTTGCCAACGGTGACTTGGCTTTGGTTGAAAGCCGCTATGGTAAGTTCCAGGCTAAGGTGGAAACCCAGGGTCGAGATCTGCCCCCGCGTGGTCTTGTCTTCGCTCCCTTCTTTGATGAATCGGTGATGGTCAACCGTGCCTGCCTTGATGCGGCTGATCCAATCTCTCTTGAGCCCGATTACAAGAAGACTGCTGTTCGTGTGACCAAGGTCACCGCCTAATTCACGAGAGTAGAAGGAATACGCAAAATGAAAATGATCTCGATGACGAAAGCCACGCTCTGTGTGTTAGGTCTTGGTATGGGTATGGCTGCGTTTGCAGCGGATGATCTCCCCAAAGGTCCTCATCCGATTCCTCACCCGATCGACGGCTACGTGCCGCTCACGCAGCAGATGAATATGTGTGCGATGTGCCACCGTGAAACAGGTAAAGCACCTGCCCCAGATCTCGCGCTTCCCGTGTGGAATGTGCCTAAGTCTCACTTCAATGCAGACGGTACGTTAAACGGCAAGCGTGATAACTGTGTGATGTGCCACGCCCCGATGAAAGAGTTCTCGAAGTTTAAGCCTCGTGACCTCAATGATCGCCCAACGGAATAATCTTTCACGTTGATGCGCGTCTAGGCCAGAAAGTGCTCCACCCTTGCACTTTTTGGCCTAATTTTTTCGCTCTTGGCACTTTCTCCTAGTGCCTTTTCCCGACCTCTCTTGAGTCGCGTGAAATAGCCGTCACTTAACAGTCCATCCCTTCCCAAAACCCTTCCCCTCACTGGCATACTTACTTTGAAGCAAGCCAATGAGTGCCTCTTACCCCGTACTCATTGCACAGATTTTTTTGCCATGATGGAGTGACTCCAATGCTACGACTCACGCGAATTATTGTCGGTCATCTGACCGCCCAACAAGCCTGCTCTCTTTAGAGCAAGCACAAGGATTCGTGTATTAGTTAAAGCATTCTCCTCACACCATTTCCTGGGCGGCGTACTTTCAAGAGTACCTCGCCCTTTTTCTTTTTAAGGACACCACCCATGGCCAATAGTAAAGCCATTACCTTCGGCGTTTCTCGCGCACCACACCGATCGCTCCTCAAAGCACTGGGCTTTGTCGATGAAGAATTAGGCCGTCCCATCATCGGGATTGCCAATTCTTTTAATGAAATTATTCCTGGTCACGTACACCTTAAAAACTTGGTCCAATCAGTGAAAGACGATATTCGCAACGCAGGTGGTGTACCTATTGAATTTAATACGATTGGAATTTGCGATGGCTTAGCGATGAACCACGTTGGGATGAAATATTCGCTTGTGACGCGTCAAATCATTGCCGATTCGATTGAAGCCACCGCCATGGCAACGCCCTTTGATGCCATGGTCTTTATTCCTAACTGCGACAAAGTGGTGCCAGGTATGTTGATGGCGGCAGCGCGTTTGAACCTCCCCTCGATTTTTGTGAGTGGTGGACCAATGCTCGCTGGCGTGCATAAAGGAAAGAAGATTGGTCTTTCCAACGTATTCGAGGCCGTAGGACAAGTTGAAGCAGGCTTAATTGATGAGTGTGAACTCTCGCAAATCGAAGATGAGGCGTGCCCCACTTGTGGTTCCTGCTCTGGGATGTATACCGCCAACACCATGAATTGCTTAACGGAAGCGCTCGGTATGGGGCTGCCTGGCAACGGAAGTATTCCTGCCGTTTATTCAGAGCGTTTGCGTTTAGCTAAGCGCGCTGGTATGCAGATTTTGCACGTCTTAAAAGCCAATTTACGTCCACGCAACATCATGACCGCAGAAGCGTTTGAAAATGCCGTGGCGCTTGATATGGCTTTGGGCGGGTCGTCCAACACCGCGCTTCACCTTCCTGCTATTGCGCATGAGGCAGGAGTTTCGCTCACACTCGATGACTTTGAGCGTTTAGCGCAGCGTGTCCCGCAGCTCTCAAAGCTCTCTCCTTCTGGTCAGTACTTCATGGAAGATATTCATGCCGCGGGCGGTATCACGGCAGTATTGAAGCGCTTGGCAGAAAACGGAGCGCTCCATAAAGATTGCGCCACAGTCACATTAAAGACGCAAGGAGAGTTGGCGGAATCGGCCCGTGTACGTGACGAAGACGTGATTCATCCTTGGAACGATCCAGTCTATCCAACGGGGGGCATTGCTGTTCTCAAGGGTAACCTCGCCCCCGAAGGTTCTGTCGTGAAAGAAGGCGCTGTGAGTCCTGAGATGCTCCGCCATCAGGGGCCTGCTAAGGTCTTTGACTCTGAAGAAGAGGCTGTTGCGGCAATTCTCGGTAAGAAAGTCGTCGCGGGCGACGTGGTTGTCATTCGCTACGAAGGACCAAAGGGCGGACCTGGGATGCGCGAAATGTTGACGCCCACCTCTGTCATCACGGGGATGGGCTTAGGCGGCAGTGTGGCACTCATCACTGATGGTCGCTTTAGTGGTGCCACGCGTGGGGCCTCAATTGGTCACGTCTCGCCCGAAGCCGCGGCAGGAGGTCCCTTGGCACTCGTTGAAAATGGAGACTTAATCGACATTGATATTCCTACACGCCGTCTCAACCTCTTAGTTGACGAAGAGGTGCTCGCCAAACGTCGCGCTGCCTGCCAGCCTCCCGTGCGCGAATTGCGTGGCTACTTGAAGAAATACGCTCGTAGCGTTTCTTCTGCTGCACAAAGTGCAATTGAACTCATTTAATTCCTTGAGGCTCGTCACACTTTCTGGCGAGCCTCTTCACTTGTCGAAATGCTGTTTCATTGATACGATTAGAGCACTTTCTTTGTCAACGCCTTTTCTCATGAATACGCCTACTCCTGCCATCAAACCTCAAGACAGCCGTCTTTTTGCACTTCTCATCGCCTTTATTAGCGGTGCTGTGGATGCACTGAGTCACGTGCAGTTCCACTCTCTTGTGGCGACTCAAACAGGGAATATCGTCATGATGGTAGGCGACCTAATGGAAGGCGATTGGGGAGACTTTCTCTCTAAGGCAGACTCCATTGCTTTCTTTTCCCTTGGCTTTTTTAGTAGGGATTGAACTCAAAACTCGCGCAAAAACCGCTTATTGGCGCAGTTACGCCATGCCCCCCTTTGCGCTAGGGTGCTTTATTTTGCCGTGGCTCTTAGACTTGCGTTTTTTGAGCGTTGGGATTTTGGCCTTCGGAACTGGGATCATCATGTCGGCCTTTAACGACAGTAAGATTGAGTCCGACTCCTACACCGTGATGATTGCCTCTGGGAACTATCGCAAAATGCTCACCGCTTGACACGGCTACTTTGTCCTCAAGCAAGGCCCCGCACAACGGCACAAAGCCATGAACTACTTCTGGATCGTGTTGAGTTTTGTGGTGGGAGCGGCGCTCTCGGCACTGGCTAGCTACCTCTTTGATGGCTGGGCGGCATGGCTTGTCTGTTTTGTCGCTATTTTGGCTATTTTGCACTACAGCCGAGAAATGGCACGGCAAGACCTGAAATACACCAATCTTTAATTGGCGCTCTAAATGACAAACGGGTTCTGACATGACACCAGAACCCGTTTTTTAGTGGATTTTAGACGTGATTAGAGTGCGTTTTTAAGAATCGTCACCACCTCGTCACGCGTCAAGGCGCGGTAACTACCTTTGAGTAACATCGTCCCGTCGGCGATTGCTTCAATATCAGACTCTTTAGCGCTCAATTCAAAAATATTGAGCGCCACACCCAATTTTTCCATCCAAGCACGCATACGAGCGAGCCCTTCAAGCGCAATTTCACGGTCCGTACCAAAGTCTGGTGCGACGCCCCAGACGTTAATCGCAAAACGACGGAATTTGGGCAATCCATCGTCCAAAAGGAAGCGATAGTACGAAATCGACACTGCCGCCAAGGTCATCCCATGCGTGGCATTGGTCACACCGCCAATCGATTGCCCAATCATGTGCACCATCCAGTCTTGGCGCTTACCCATACCGACCAACGTATTGAGTGCCCAAGTAGCTGCCCACATGATGTTCGAGCGCGCTTCATAGTTCTGAGGATCATCCACGGCGATTAACCCATCATGAATGACGTTACGCATAAGGCCTTCCGTCAAGTAGTCACTCGTGTTGTTATCAGTACCCGAGAAGTACTGCTCAGAGAGGCGCGAGAAAATATCAAAGATCCTGGCCTTCAGCTGATAAACGGGCAATGTCATCGTAAATTCTGGATTCAAAATCGAAAAGACGGGCTTGGCATCAGGATGCGCAAACACTTTACCAATCTTCAAGTGGGTCTTCGGATCCGTAATCACCGAGCCAGAATTCATTTCAGAGCTCGTTCCCGCCATCGTCAGCACACAGCCAAGCGGCACGACTTTGACACCTGGTGCCACATCTTCGTAGCGCAAGAAGTAGCGATCCCACGCATCTTCATCACAATTGACCGATACAGCGACCGCCTTGGCATAGTCACAGCAAGAACCTCCACCCACAGCGAGGAGGAAGTCCACCTTGCTTTCGCGAGCAATACGCACGCCGTCACGCAATTTGTCCGTAGTGGGGTGGCATCACACCGGCATCTTCGACAATCGTCTTGCCGTGCGCTTTCAGGAGCGTCACCACCTTGTCGTAGAGACCACTCTTTTTGATAGAACCTCCGCCATAAATCAACTGAACGGTTTTACCAATACGAGGAAGTTCTTCATTTAATTTGTCTAGACTTTCACGACCAAAATGGAGTCGGGTCGGATTAAAGTAAGTAAAGTCACCGAGCATTCAATATCTCCTAAAAATGAAGACGCAATAGCGTCTGTTAGCGCATATTTTATCGGCTTTTAAACGATTTTAAGAAGCTTTTGCTAAACTCAGTTACACACTATGGTCCTCAGAAAACGCATTCTTGCGTAGACTGAATGCACCTTCTTTTATCCGAATGCACTGCCACTTATTTTGAATTTTCCGCCTTTATGAAATTCGTTCGTGTAGCTTTGGAAATTCTCCTTTTCATCGGGTTATTTCTCGCGGTGATGAAGGTCTTCCCGCCTGGAAGCGTATTGGTGGCGGGACTTCTTTATGTGTTTTTGCGAAGAGTCCACCACTGGCCAATCAAATCGGCTCTGCTCTTTGCGGCTATTGCACTCGGATGCTCTGTTTTTATGACGATCTTGATCGTGAAAGGATTTTAGGTTTTATGCGTTTTGTCGCTCTACTTTGCGCTACTGCTCTCGCCACCGTACTCACAGGCTGTGGAGATCCCAAGCCCATTGACGTGGTCACCAAGGGCGTACTCTCCATTGACAAGTCTGTCACCTTGGGAGGTGCACTTAACCATTATCAAAACTGTGTGGATAAGACCGTTCAGTGGAAAGAGTCGACTTCTGAGAAAGGCGCCACCATTGTCACCTTCTCTTGCCAGTTAGGCGATGCTCCTACGGTTTTCAGAAAACGTTACGCAGAAAGTATTGTCGCGATGACCTCAGAAGGACTTGCTACGCTTTTTCGTGGACTCTCTCTTCCGATGCCTGAAACGCAAGGAGATTTAGACGAAGCAGAAGTGCTCTTAGAAACCATGCTCGACAAGGTGGGTGCACCAGAAGCAATTCGCAAAACGATTCACTCGACGATTTATCCCTACAAAGTGCAGGAAGCCACCGTGGAAATCGACTTCGCGATTGATCGCACTAACCGCTCGAAGTTTGACATTAAAGAAGCACGCCTTGACCTCACGTGGAAAGACCGCAAGGCGGTCATGCCGCTATATATTGATGGGACACTCGCTGCGCTTTATCACGATGAAACCGTCTTCCAGCCCGATGCCCTTGGCAAACGCTTTGAGACGCGTTTAACGGAAGCGTGGAAAGAGGCGGCTCCCGAAAAACCCAAAGAAACAACTTTATAACTTTAAAAATAATCCTTCTTAAAGAAAGCACTTGCTAACACAAATTGCGTTGTTTGGCAAGTGCTTTTTTGATCTTGTCCCCCTATATACGTTTTCCTATGATTTAAGTGTCCCTGTTGTGTGATGCACTGTTTACCTCATGCTCCGCACTTCAGTTTTGCTTTTTGAGAGATAAAACTCAAAGCTTTTACCTCTTTGCATACGCTCTATTCACTTAGGAAAACACAACCATGACCAATCGTCGTGATTTTCTAAAAACCTCTTTAACTGGCGCTGTCGCGGGTCTCACTCTCCCTGCCGCTTTCTCTGCCTCTGCTGCACAAGCCAATAGCACCCTCCCTAAGAAGTGGGATCTTGAAGCCGACGTTGTCGTATTAGGCTTCGGTGGTGCTGGCGCAACCACTGCAATCGTTGCTGCACAAAACGGTGCTAGTGTCGTCGTTCTTGAAAAAAATCCTGAAGACGCTCACATTTCTAATACGCGTATGTCTGGTGGTATTTTCCACTGCCCGTTCAAAGATGGAGATCCTAAGGCCCTTAAGGCTTATGCAAAAGCCATGTTCTCTGGGGAAAATATTCCTTGGAAAGAAGAAGGTGAAATTCCAGAATACTCTGATGGCCTTGCACAACTTTGGGCTGATTTGAGCCCCAGTAACTTGGAATTCATGCAGAGCCTCGACCCTGAATTTATCGGTGGTAGTCAACCTGGCTTTGATAAAGCCTCCTTCCCCGACTTTCCTGGTGCAAAGGACTCTCGCTATAACGCCTACCGTGCTACGTATACGAAGCGCATGAAAAACTTCAATCAGGTCTCCTACAAGCAGCCAAAGGCTGAAACTAGCTCTGGTGAAGCTTTCTGGCTCTGCTTGGCTGAAGGTGTGAAAAAGCAAGGCGACAAGATTCGAGTTGTCTGGGAAGCTCCTGCTAACGAACTTCTCAAGAATGCTAAGGGTGAAATTGTTGGTGCTGTTGCACAACACAAAGGTAAGAAACTCTTTGTACGTGCTCGCAAAGCTGTAGTGCTCTGCACTGGTGGCTATGAATATAGCCCCGCAATGCGTTCGGCTTTCTTGGAAGGTCCTGGTAAGAATGGCTGGGCATTCTATGGCACAACCTCTAACACTGGTGACGGTATTGCCATGGGTATGGCCGTTGGTGCAGGCTTGCAAAAAGTCGGTAAATCTGCTGCCCGTGTGATTGTACCGACTCAGGTGACTTTTAATGGTCTGCGTTTAGGCTCGATCACCCCGTCTGTTGGTTCTCCAAACTCTTTTGTGGTTGACAATTTTGGTAAACGCTATGAAGCGGAAACTAAAGTCACTGACAATCCAAGCCGTTATTTCTTCTATAAGGCTGCAGTCCAATTTGACATCACGTCGCTTTCCTATCCTCGCACCCCGTCGTGGATGATTTTTGATGAAACGTTGCGTGCAAGCAAACCTTTGGTTGGGTTAGGTATTTCTGTTGTTGGCTACGGTCTTGTGGATTGGGATAAAGACAACCTCAAAGCCATTGAAAGTGGTTTGATCTTAAAAGCTGACACGATTGAAGAGTTAGCTGAAAAAATCCGCAATCATCCAGAAAATAAATCGCGCATGGTCCCGGAAAACTTAGTTGAAACCGTGAAACGCTTCAACCAGTTCTGTGACGACAAAAAAGACGCCGATTTTGGTCGCCGTGCAGCTACTTTGGGGAAAGTTGAAAAGGGACCCTTCTATGCAATGCCTCTAGTTGCTGGTGGCCCGAACACTAAGGGTGGCTTGCTCGCCAATGCAGACCGTCAGGTTCTTACCTGGGAAGGCGAACCAATCCCGCACCTCTACTGCGTGGGTGAAATTGCCTCTGCTCTGAAGTTTGTTTATCAGGGTGGCGGTAACTTAACCGAATGCTTGGTGTATGGTCGCCATTGCGGTAAGTTAGTGGCAGGATTGCCTAATACGAAACTCTAATCTTCTTGGTGCATGGGTAGGAATGGAGCAAAAGTTCTTTTCCTACCCACTTGATGACGGTTTATTCTTTCGACCCCTACCAGACAAGGACATTCCTATGAGAGCCCCTCTCTCTTTATCTCTGTTGTTCACAATAAGTGCAATTACTTTATGTAGCGCACCAAGCTTTGCTGCAGAGCCCTCTCATTTCCTAGCTGATCGACACGTAGCCCGGGGAATGAAGTGTGCAGACTGTCATGCAGACAACCAGTCTCTCAAAATGGTTGGCGATAATCAAATCTGTGTTAGTTGCCACGGCGACTACCCTGATATGGTGAAAAAAACTGATGGGCGTTACGAGGTAAATCCTCATGCTCAACATGATGGATTGCTACCTTGTACAGAATGCCATAAAGGTCATACTACCAGTGTGAATTACTGTGGACAATGCCATAACTATACGTACAAGGTACCCTAAAAGTTAGGCCTCCATTAATGGAAGCCTAAACATAGAGTCTCTCTTAAGAACGAGAAGAAGCTTAATTACTTCTTCTCGTTTCTTTTTTTTACTCTTCAAAAGTTCCCTTGGCTAAGAGTTCTTTATCACGCATCATGATCTTGCCACGGCTCACCACCGTTTCAAGTTCAAGGTCCTGATTGAGGATACAGACGTTGGCAACGCCACCCACCTTCACGTGACCATAGTCAGGAAGCACTAAGGCGTCAGCAACACTACTCGTGATAGGACGCAAGGCGGTCGAGAGGTCAACACCATATTCTTTGACTAAGCGCACCATTTCGACGTAGTTCCCTTCCACGCCGCAAACCCCCATACCGATCATTTCGCCCTTATCGTTAAAACGCGGCATCGAGCCATGACCGTCGGTGGACATCGTGATGTGAGCGGGATCGACGCCAGCATCGAGCGCTTTTTTCACCGAAGCGGCGCACGGACCAAAGCACGTGCCACCACCCGAGGTGTAGTCGACATAACCGCCCTTCAAGGCAAATTCCACAGAGGAATTAAAGACGTGTTCAATACGCGAGCAGTGAGTCGGACGAATATGGCGAATCGGCATGCCACGCTTCACAATTTCATCGTACATATCAAAGGCACCAGACAAATCACCAGAGTGCACATGAAGGACGCCCAGTTTCCCAGAAATCATTCCGCCAACACGGACTTCCGCCAAAAGGCTCAACACGCTCTGCAGATCAGGGAAGGAAGAACGATGATCCCCCAAAGCAATTTTGCAACCCAAAATTTCGGGCACAAAATACATGTCGCGAGAGACTGCGCCCGTCAAAGTCGTGGGCGGATAGCGATAGTTAGAGGTGTACATCCAAGCGGAAACCCCTTCTTCCTTTAAGCCACGAATCTTGGCAAGCAAATTTTCCACAGAACGAGACACAAAGTCCGTGCCTAACACACCGACCACACAGGTGGTCCCCACCTTGATCAACTCAGAGAGCATCAATTCTGGTGGACGAGAGACTGGACCCGCTTCCCCGCCACCGCCAGTGACGTGAATATGCTGGTCGAAGAACCCCGGCGTTAAGATCTTGCCCGTGAGGTCAATCACTTCCAAATCAGGCAATACGGCCACAATATCTTTATCCACCGCCACGATACGATCGTTGACGAGCAATACATCACGCACTCCCAAGTCTTCTGGTGCATAGACATGGGCATTTTTCAACAATAGGGCCGTATAAAGGGGTCTCCTTAAAAGTCGGAACAGGAAAATGAAATACCAAAGTTTGGCATTTCGGCGAATTCGTCACGCATTTAGTGTACTCCTTCCACCTCTCTCACTCTACCTACTCTTAGGGTTGTTACCAAGATGCGGAAAACTCTTCTCTTTATGAGGAATTTCCCATCTTTCTTTCTGTGAGCCTTCCCGATAGAATCGATTTATTGTGATGTGCTCTTGCCCTCCCTTTTACCTTTGGCAGAGTCCATTGTTTTTCAGACCCTTTCTTCTGAGGAGTAAATAAAAGTGATTGATCTGAAAACCCTTCCTTTAAATGCAGACGTTCTGGCGACCACCACAGAACTTGCAGCCAACCCAAAAGTCAAAGCCGCGCTCGAGCAGTGCCTCGAAGAAGTGGAATTTGCCAAAGCCGAACAAATCCGCATCTCAGAAATTCCTTCTCCCACGTTTAAAGAAAGCGTGCGCGCTGAAAAAATCGCGTGCTTAATGCGTGTTTATGGCCTCACCGATGTGGTGATTGACCCCATTGGGAACGTTGTAGGACGCCGCCCGGGGCGCTTGAGCAAATCAGGACAAAAAGCTCCCGTACTCGCGATGGGTGCGCATATGGACACAGTCTTCCCCGAAGGAACGGATGTGACCGTGCACGAAAAGGACGGCGTCTACTATGGTCCAGGCTTAGGAGACAATGCCTCGAACCTGCGCTCCATGATGCAGATTCTGCGCTCACTCAATCGTCACAACATTGAAACCGAGGGCGACCTCCTCTTTGTGGGAACGGTTGGTGAAGAAGGTAACGGCGACATTCGTGGTTCTAAGGCGCTCTTTGACGGGAGTCGCCATATTGATGGCTTCTTAGCGCTCGATTCGAGCGATGTGACTCGTGTTTTATGCGGCGCAACGGGCTCTCACCGTTGGCGCGTTACCATTACGGGTCCTGGTGGCCACAGTTGGGCGGATTTTGGAAAAGTACCTTCTGCGATTCATGCGATGGGGCGCGCGATTGCACTTATCGCTGACCTTCAAGTGCCCTCCGACCCTCGCACGACGTTCTCTGTGGGGATGATCAGCGGCGGAACAAGCGTCAATACAATTGCCCCTCGTGTCTCTGTCGACATTGATATGCGTAGTATCAATAACCCTGAACTCCTCGCCATCGAAAAGGCGATTTTAGGCACCTTTGAAAAAGCCATCGCTGCCGAACACGCTCGTTGGGGCATTAATGACATTGAAAAGAGCTTACACGTCACGTTCGAGCAGATTGGCGATCGTCCTGCGGGGCTTCGTCCTGTGGACTGCCCAGTGCTTCAGAGTGCACGTTCCGCACAAAAAGTCCTTGGTATTGAATTAAAGACCTATGTGTGCTCCTCAACGGATGCGAATAAGCCGACTTCCATGGGAATTCCTGCCACTTGCATTTCCTCTGGCGGGATTGGTCGTGGCGCACATACTCCTGAAGAACACTTCATCTTCAAGGATATTCATCTGGGACCGCAGTTGGCGATTCTCACCGCTCTCACGCTCGTTGGGGCTGAAGGCACGAAGCCTGTGCTCCCCGCGCTTGATGTGATGCCAGGTCTCGAATAGCCACACGTCTCTAATCCTTTCTCTTAGAGCCTTTGAGTCGCCTCTACTGCTCGAAGGCTCTTTTCTTTGAAGTCGCTCTCACTCAGTGGAAACGGCTATTTCTCTGCGCTACACTATCCCTCTCGATTTCCCCTTTGCCAGAGAGAATACTCTCTGGCTAAAATTTTGCTTTTTTTATGAAACAGTCCCTTTGGTCTTTAGCCGCCGCAGCCTCTTTTTCGATCATGGCGGCTTTTGTCAAGCTCTGCTCTGATCAGCTCGGCCCTTTTGAGCTCGTCTTTTATCGCTCGCTTTTTGGCGTAGGGATGATGGCACTTTTTATGGCGAAAACCCATAAGCAATTCGCGACCAAAGTCTGGAAACTTCATCTCTCCCGAACGATTTGTAGCTTCACGGCAATTTGCTTGTGGTTTTATACACTTGGTCAAATGGACTTCGGGACCAACATGACGCTCGTCTACACGACGCCACTCTTTATGGCGGGCTACTTTATTGTGCTCTCCTTTAGGCAGCATACGAGAGCCCCCTGGGGGCTCATCGTGCCCACGTTGGCTGGGTTCTTGGGTGTCACCATCATTTTGCAGCCCTCGATTAGTGCTGAGCAGCTGATCCCTGCTCTCATCACACTCTTTACCGCTTTCATCGACTTGATCGTCTACTTGCAGATGAAAGAGATGGGCAACACCAAAGAACCCTCTTGGCGTATCGTTTTCTACTTCACGCTCTTTAGCACGGTGTTAGCTTTCTTTGGGGTCTTTATCTTTGATGGGGGATTCCATATGCCACACGGCGAAGCGCTCTGGGGTGTTCTCGGAATGGGCGTCTTTGCGACGCTCGGACAGGTCGCCAATACGCGTAGCTTCGCCTATGGGAATTTGCTTTTGAGCTCTCTTTTAGGTTTCTCCGCTATTCCCTTCTCGCTCATTATTGGTGTTGCCCTCTTCGCAGACCATATCAGTTGGACCTCGCTCGCTGGGGTTTCGATGATCGTGATTGCTGGGCTCTTTGCCACAGTGCACACCAAGCGCACAGAAAAAGCCCTTGCCAACGCGCAAAAAGAGGCCGAAAAAGCGGCTGCGCAATAAAAAACTTCTTCCTCCAATACAAAACGGGATGGTGTTTGAACCATCCCGTTTGCGTTTGAGCGTTTCACTCACAGACGATTATTTCGCCACCTTTCCTTCACGCCCTTTTTGAGCGCCATAGTAAGCGGCCAAATCGGCAATTTCTTCGTCCGTCAAGGCTTGCGCAAAAACACGCATTTCCTTTAGGAGGTCAGAAGAGCGCTCACCACTACGATAGGCTTTAAGCGTTGCCGCCAAGTAAGCCGACTGTTGGCCATGAAGCACGGGCACTTGACCATTCGGATTGCCTGCCGCCGTCGCACCGTGGCAAGCCGCACAGGGCGTAATCCCACGCGTACGATCCCCCTTCTTCACTAAAGTGAGCGCTGGGAGAGAAGTAACTGCTGGTTTTGCGTCCTTAGCTTCAGCCTTCTTGTCGTCAGCTTTAGCCGCAGGCTTCGCGTCTGCCTTGGGTGCTACACCAGGGCCGCCCGGAAGCGTTTCATAGTACGCGGCCAAATCCGCAATCTGTTCTGGCGTGACGGAGGCAGCAGCTGCCGCCATCATCATGGCTTGCATCCCCTTGGCGCGACGCTTCGTTTGATAGTCGAGCATCGACTTCTTTGTCACATCCGCAGGCTGCCCAGCTAAATGCGGGAATGCAGGCATCGGTGCCAAGCCTTGAGGACCATGGCAACCACCGCAAGAAAGCTTACCGAGCGTTTCCTTGCCGCGTGCAGCGTCGCCCACAGGCAAAGATTTGAGTGCTTCAGAGAGGCTCTGAGGCGTCCAAGGTTCGGGTCCCGCGGCGTTGACACCCGCGGCCCCACCCAACATCGCAAGGGCAAGAAGACCAAGCGACAAAGTTTTCACTGTTTTCATGCTTATCTCCTAGCCTTAGATTATTAAGAACCCAACCACAAAGTAGCCGATGACCCACGCAACAAGCGAGAGCACGGCGGCACTGCCTAACTGGTTGATCGCGGGGCTAGGCGTATAAGCGCCTTGCTGCTGACCACTCTTCCAAGCAAGCGTGATGAGGTAGGAGATATTGAGCGCACCAATCACCAAGAAGGTCGTGAAGAACACAATCGTCGTACCCCAATCCATATGGAAGGGATAGTTGAGCGCGTCCCAGCTAAATTCGTGGAAAAGCGTGCCGTAGCGGAGCACTTCACGCATCGCAGCGAGCACCGTCACCATTATGAGCGACATCAAGAACGCCATATAGTTGCAGAAACTGCAAAGGCGACGCTTCTTTTGAATCGCGGCCATCGCCAAGAAGTAAAGCAACGGAATCGCGGCAATTGCTGCCCAAATAGAGGTGCGGAACCACTGCATGCTCTCCGGCAGGGCGATCATCCACCAAATGGCAAAGAGTGCCACCAAAATGCCACCCACCAAGGCGATACGCGTCGCTAGCCCTTCCACAAAGGTGATGTAGTCCATATCGGTTTCACCGCTATTTAAAAGGTAGCGACGAAGACCGTAGAGCCAACCTGCCGTCACAGGAAGTGAGAGCGAGAGGAAGAACCCTAAGCGCGGCAGAAGCGTGTAGTGAAGGCTACGACCTTCTGGCGAAATCACCCCATTGGGAGCATACCAAGCCATCCATTCATTGGGGAAAAGGGCTTGGTTGGAGAGCGCATGCATGATGAGCCCGCACAAAAGAAGCAACACAAAAGAGATGAGCAACCAGCCGCAACCCTTGACTGCACCGTGTACAGGCAGTGGACGACCATCTTCGGCGTAGCTGTAGTTTGCATCATAGGCGCTATAAAGCCCTAAATAAGCCACAATCAACACCAATACAAAGATGATCAACCACCAAGCAGAGAGCACGTTGGAGACGTACCAGAAACTGTCATAGACGACCTGCACGAAAAGCAGTGGAGCCACCCCCAACACAACGGCAAAGCCCACCGCCACTTTAGCGGTCATAATGAGACTATGCGTGAGGCATTGAGCATGCGGATTGCTACTACGAGAGCCCCAAAGCGCGGTCCCTAAGGTACCTAACATCAAATTCACGGCCACCATATGAAGCGCAAAGGTCACCACCCCCAACACCAAGAAGATGAGCGGATGAGAAGGTGCGCCAGCGACGTCCATCAAGCTATTTAAAACTTCTGTATTCATTTCACCTCCCCCTCTTTACTTCTGAGCACGAGCTTTGACGAGCGTTTCGATGTACGCTGCCATCGCTTGGCGTTCATCTTCAGGCACGGGAAGCGGCGGCATATACATCGTATGTCCGCGATAGAGCCCAGCACCCAAGTAGTCCGCAATGCGTTCTTTATCCGCATCAGCAGGGAAGAATTTGGCCAGAGGACGCATGCCAGTGTTGGTGAGCGAGTGGCAGCTGCTGCAAAGCGTGAGCGTTAAAGCGCGCCCTGCTTCCACCTTATTTTCTTCTGTCACCGTACGAAGACCTTCTGGAATAAACGGATGCACCTTAAGAAGACCTTTTTCAGCGATAACTGGCACTTCGTTTTTGATACCCAACGCTGGCACATCACGACCAATTACCTGGTTACTGTACATGTACTGACCAGCAAGCCAGGGTTTACGCAAAGTTTCGCGAGACATTTCTTCTGGGGCAATACCCAAAATGAGAATGACAAGCGTCATAATCGCGGCGCTCCAGGGCTTCAGAATCGAAGGTTTGGCCATCGTCACCAAGAACCACAACACTGTCACACCTAGCGCAACCAACATCATGTCGCCGAAGTGACTCGGCAAGCGCGTAAAGAGGAGTTCGTAGGCATTGCTGGGGAGCGTCTTCATGTACCACTGGAAGGCAATGTAGCCTGCCACAGCACCAATCAAACCGCAAATTGAAAGGACGCGAACGATAGACTTTTTGTCCTCAGCGCGGCTAATGCGACCTGCGATAATGCCACCCACCACAGCGGCAATCGTAAGTACAAAGGAGAGGCGCACAAAGACTTGCGCAAAAGTATTGAGACCAAAATAAGCTTTAAGCGTACCGCCCTGGGTGTACCAATCGGCGCTGCCTGGCCACATCATGAAGCTCAAGATCCCCACGATCACAAGCAACGTTCCCACAGAGGAAAGACCAAAGATCGCAGCAACACGAGTGTGCGTTTTCGCATCAACCTTCCCCGCTAAGTAAACAAGGAGATAAACGCCAATAATTTCAATAATGAAGAAAACCCATTCCGTGGCCCACACCCACACAAAACTATGGATGAGTGCGGAAATCCCACGAGGGCTTGCAATCGTCGCTGAGAACCAAATCCCAGGCCCCGTAATTGACCCCAACACATAGCTAAAGATCAAAAGGAAAAGGCCGTAACGACGAATAAAACTTAAATATTCGGGACGATTTTTGCGGACGGCAAAGTTGGCAAGCCAAGCAAAGAGCATCGCGCCGCCCACAGAGGCGTGAGAAAACAACACGTGAATGGTTGCAATAATGGCAATGATCCATCCACTTCCCACATCAGGTTCTAGCCAGGTGGGATAAAGACCGAGCATACACCTATCTCCTTACACTACAGGTGATTGGATTTGAATTTGAGGAAAAGCGCTTCCCCTACATCGCCACCTCCCCTCCTCACCTAGGAATCAGGAGTAAGAGACTCGTTTGGGGTTGATCCTCGCATTGCGCTACTGACCAGAAATCTCTTTAAAAGCAGATGTAAGCGAAACTTTGCTCATTTTAGCGGAAGTTTCCAAATTTATCCTAATAGATTTTCACTCTCCAAATCTATGGGACGGTGAGTCAACGCCTTTAGAGTCGTTTTTAGAAAATACATTGTCGTTTTTCGCGTATTCACCAACAGAAAAAAGGGATCTCTTAGTTCAACACCATGAGATCCCTCTGAAGCCAGCTCAAAACTTTTACCTCTTTTCCTTTAAAAAGAAAAGATGGTAACTGTGGTAATTAAGCCTTGAGCGATTTAACGTAGTTAGCTACTTCAATACCGTAAACTGCGGCGCTAGTAAGTTGAGCGCCACCAACGTAGTTGTCGTAGAACAGACCACCCGCGGCATTACCAATAGCAAACAGACCTTCAACAGGGCGACCTTCAGTATCCAGCACTTGAGCATGAGTATTAATCAAAGGACCACCGAACGTTGCCGTCATACCGCCCTGGAACGGGACGATATAGAACGGAGCCTTGGCAATCACTGGAGCCTTCGGCAAAGTATTCACTGGGGTAAGAGAAGAGCCCTTACCTTCCTGAATTGCTTTGTTGTAACTGTCGACTGTCGCTTTCAAGGCTGCTGGGTCAATACCAGCGTTCTTTGCAGCTTCTTCAATTGTGTTACCGGTATAAATTGGGGTCTTAGTGCGTGCATAAGAATCCCAATCATTCTTCAAAATTGGGATATCATGACCTGCCTGATCAACAACCATAAATGCCCAGTTATCTGGAGTCATAGCAGCTACATCACGCGACATTTGCACATAAGTTTGACCTTCATTTGTGAAGCGTTCGCCCTTACGGTTCACACAAATACCGTTATTCACGATGTTAAGAGGATTAGCACCTGTCGGACCATAAATTGGGCCACAGTGATACTGGTCTACATTCACCACTCGTGGGAAGAAAGGTTGAACAAGGAGAATATTTTCACCAGTAATCGCTTTAGAGCCACGAATCGGCATCTTCGCGCCAGCCGAACCAATATAGCCAGTCACCAACTGCTGATTTGCAGAGAACCCTCCCGTTGCAACCACAACGCCATGCTTGGAGAAGACATCCGACAAACCTTCCTTAGTTTGCGTCTTCACGCCAGTCACGCCACCAGTCTTGGGATCACGCAAAAGCTCAATCGCCTTGGTGTTAAAACGAACTTCAACGCCCAAACTTTTTGCTTTTTCCAACAACTGACGTGCTAACTGCCCACCGCCTGGCTTCACTTCGCCCTGCACCAAGTGTGCACGAGAAAGCATTGGCCATACTAACTTCGAGCCAGCTGCAAATTGGATACCGCAAAAACTATGAAGCCATTCCAGCGTCTGGGTGCATTCTTCAGCAACCTTACGAGTAAGTTTTGGATCAGCTTTTTGCTGAGAAACCTTCATCATATCTTCATAGAAGGCGTCAACTGAGTCTGGAGGTAAATCTTTTCCCTTCTGGAAAGAGGTATTAACACCGAGCATAAAACCTGCAGCATAAACAGTGTTACCAAAAGGCATACCCATCTTTTCAAGTAAGAGTACCTTGAGGCCTACTTCTGCCGCGCGAACGCTACACACCAAACCACCGCAACCAGCACCCAATACGATTAAATCGTAGGGAGTATTTTTTGGGGACGTTTTTGAAACTTCTGCAGCTTCTACTGCTCCAACGGAAGCGGCCATACCAACAGCACCTACTGTTGCGGCTTTCAAAAAGTTTCGACGAGAGTTCATTGTCATGTCTCCTAACTGTATGTTGTCAGAGTGAATGGAATAAGCATTACAAATCCACCCAACTCGCCTTTACTACCCAGAGTACAATGTGACACTATTTCCGACAACAACAATTAGATCTTGACAAACCCTCAATTTTGTGATTCGAGATCTAATAGATAACCCAAACTCACTGTGTGCTTTTATTGGCTGATATCTGTAGAAACTCTCTGGCTATCGAGAGTCTTAGGAGTCAATGAAAGAATTCGCGTGCCTGCAATACGTCCAAAGGTAATCGCATCGGCAATACCATTCCCTCCCAGTCTATTTTCCCCATGCACATTACCCGTTACTTCACCAGCTGCAAAAAGTCCAGGTATTGGCAAATTCTGTTTATCCAATACCTCGCCAAACTCATTGATCTTCACTCCGCCTAAAGTAGAATGAATGCTCATCACCACTGGTGCTGCCCAGAATGGAGGAACTTCAATGGGGTGGCATGGCAAGCGTGCACATTTCCCTGTTTTTTCCTTTACGGATCGATTAAATTCGTCTACAGCTCGCTTTAGCTCTTCCTCGTTCATCTTCATTCGACGTGCGAGTTCCGAAAGAGTCATTGCTCTTAGTGCAGCTCCTGTCTCTAAACCGCGATATACATCACGTTTAGAAACTGCATCAAAAGTATTGACAGTAGCTTGATCTGTCAGTGTATAGACACCGCTTTCCTCTCGTTCCATAACAGCCTTTGCGAGCTGATTTCGAGGAGCATCTTCATCAATCACATGTTTCCCCTCTCCATCCACAAGAATAGAACGAGAAATATCTAAATCTAGTCTGACTTGAAAGGTTTGCCCCATAGGCCTTCCAGGCACAACTTGAACATTGTTAAGCCCTACCAATTGGGCTCCCACCCCTTGTGCTAGTGGTAGTAAGTCTCCTGTATTCCCAGGATTGTTATCCGTTGTCAGGTTAGCCCACTGTGGGGCATATTCTTTAATCATCATCGGATTGGAAGAAAAACCGCCAGCCGCAAGCACAACTGCCTCTCTAGCGCGTATCGTTGTCGGTTGTTTCTTCTCTCGCGTTGATGTTGTCTCTACCCCTGTAACACGACCCTGAGAATTCGTCATCAATCCCACAACTGTTTGGTTAGTGAAAATTTGGCCGCCTCGCTTTAATAACTCTCCCGATAAGACTCGAATATACCCTTGACCTCGCGATTCTTTAGACTTATGCCCCCTTGGCCATTCTGCTCCCCAAACTGCGACAGTCGTTTCATGAAACTGCATTCCTAAACTTTCGAGCCATTTCATAGTTGGGTAAGCGTAATGCGCAAGCGCACGCACTACCTCAGGTGAATTTTCTCCTCCTCCCGAAGCCATCATCTGTTCAAAGTAACGCTCTTCACTATCTTTTGTGCCACTCAGGGGCTCATGCTCTGGATCTACTGCGTTAAAAAATCCCCCTGCACGCAATGTATTGCCGCCAATTGAGGGCATTTTTTCCAACACAACCACGCTTTTCCCACCTTGAGCCAAAGTAGTTGCCGCAGAAAGCCCAGCACCCCCAGCGCCCACAACGACCACATCAACTTCAGTTGGAATAGTTTGCGCAACCAGAACAGGGCTACATGCTCCTGCAGAAACTAAACATAGCCAGAAACTTAATTGTTTTATAGTCATGGTAAAGCCTCTTGATACGTTTGCCGCCAACGGAATAACTCTCCAACCTCAACCGCATTGCGAGCGTCCAATTTATCTCCGATATCCATACGACGGCGTCTTACGGTCACCTCTGCCAATCCTAATAAAGAAGCAATTTCTGTATTAGAGAGTCCTTTAGCAATTAACTGAGCAGTTTCAACTTCTGCTGGTGTCAGTTGAGATAGCTGTTCTTCTATTTCCATGAGGTCTTTACGCATTTTCTTGCGATCTTCATGAAGCGCTACCGCTTTTTGTATTTCGTCCAGAAGTAAGTCTGTTTTTGGCGGTTTGGTCACGAACCCAGAAGCCCCTTTTCGTACGGCTTCCACTGCCATACTAATGTCTGCATGAGCGGATAAAAACACTATAGGCAAATCCGTATGTTTCTCAATAAAGATGTCTTGAAATTCAAGCCCGCTCATTGTGGGCATACGAACATCTAAGAGGACACAGCCTGTTTTATTGAGATCATCCCGCTCAAAAAAAGCCTCCCCACTTTCGTAGGCTTGTACCTGGAATCCAGAAACTTCCAAGTAAAAACGAAGAGAATCGGCAACGACTGGATCGTCATCAACAATGCGGATCAATGGAATAGAGGTAGTCATTTATCTGGCTCCTTCAGAGGCATTCTGAGAAGAATCTCTAAGCTTTTGACTTGTTTGTTCTTCGATTAGAGGAAAAACCAATTGAGCGATCAACCCTTGGGGGTTTTGACGGTCAAATACGATATGGCCGCGATGAGCCTCCATAATAGAAGAGGCAATTGCTAATCCATAGCCCATCCCATCTGGTTTACTGCTACGAGTCACCTTTCCTAATTGAGAAAAAACAGCATCAGTAATAGGTGGACCATCATCTATCACAGCGAGTCGAATTTCCCTCTCGTCTTTCTCTAGCCTCAACTGTACATTTCCGCCACCACCAGGTGAGTTAGCAGCCACTTTGGCATTCCTCAATAAATTAAGTACGACTAACTCAATCTCTAAGGCATTACCCACGACCCAAGCTTCATCTGGTAAAGATATTTTTTCAAGGGGGAGCTTTGCATACTCTAGAACGCGGCCGACCAAAGCAACCAAATCTAACCAGCTTCTAGTTGCCCAATCTCGGCGATTCACCTCGCGTACACGTTCAATAATATCGCTTGCTCGATAGGCCTCTTTCACAACTTGACCCATCGTACGACTAAACAGCGGAACATCGACTTTCCCTTGGTCTAGAAGTAGTTTCAACCCGTTCACGTAATTCACGACAATAGTCAGAGGCTGTTTAATGTCGTGCGCAATCATCGTCGAGAGCTGACTAACCATACTGGCACGTTCCAAAAGTGCCAACCTATTTTGACTCACCTCGAGTGCAGCAGATGCTCGCTGGCGTGCTTGACTTTCTTCCTCCAACTCTTCGGTCCGTCGCTTAACAATATGGTTTACTCGGAGAATATCTAGCACTAAAAACACCACTACCGCTAATGCAAGCATTACCCATGATTGGTACCTCTTCCATAGTGCACGTAACGAGAACTCTTTGAGATATGCGTATGGGCCTATATGTAAATTTTCCATTAACTGCATCACTCGCGAAGTATCGTTATTAGGCAACCATTTAGCCCCTCCTTCTTGGTTGGGCATCGAAAACAACGACAGCATTACATTCTTTACTACGTCTGGAGACACATGGGGCAACGCTACTAATTGCATTCCCGGAAAAAGTTCTGTCGACCGCTGGCATTTATCTTTACCTAGTTCCGTTTGATCGTTCACTACGCGCAAAATATTGGGAAGCAAGGCCCCTTGAGCAATTGCTCTCTCCAAGGTACAAGTTGGGAGGATACCTACGTCTGTCATTCCTACTTCGACCAACGTTAATACGTCTGGGTACTGCCAGTGCGTGAAGGTTTTAGTAGAAAAAAAGTTTTCCCATTGAAACCCTGCTTTGGCTATGGCATTCATGGCAATCAACCACCCTTCAAAAGACTGAGAGTCTGTCGCCGCAACACTTTTCCCCTTCATATCAACCAATTGCTGGATAGGTGAATCTGCTTTGACAACAAAAACTGAGCCTATGGATTGATTTATCTCCTTTGACCCTGCGGATTGCCAAGTCGCGACTGGAAAGAAAGTTGTTTCATCAAATATTCTTGCCTCTGCCCCTGATAGTAAAAGAAAGTCCATCTTGGAAATTTCCTGCGATGTCATTTCTCCTGATGCCAGTTCTTGAGTGCGCACTAGAGTCGTGGGAAATTTTTGTTGTAGTGCATCAATCAAAGGGGTCACAAGGTCGATATACACGTTTGGGTCCATTGAACTGGAGTATCCAATACGTAACTCTTGTGGTACCGGCTGCTCCGTCTCACTGTTAGATTCCTGCGCTTTCCCTTCCAAACAAAGAAAAATACTCAAAATGCTAATCAGACCGACTGCAAACATCTTCCCACAAAGCGCATTCCAACTCTGAGGCAATGTTGTTTCGCGGGAATCAAAAAAATGTAGGAGCATCATGCGAGCCATTAAAACAAAGTGGTCCAGGCAGTCTTTTCTCATTCGTTGAATGAAGTTTTTTTATTGTACTTCCTTGCTTCCATTGTGGCTCTTAGGAAAAAGGCCTATAAAAAACTTATTTCCTCGGAAAAAGATCGTATCAGGAATAGACAAATCATCTGGCGGGACGCGATCTATCCAGTCGTACACTTGGCTCAAGAGTTTCCCATGGACAATAATGCGTCGCCCATCACGACGTACCAGATCCTCTTGCGCCCATTCAGAAATAAGCAAACTCACCGAAGAACGGTTAGCTGCCACGGTTTCGCTAATCTCCGTCACAGAAAGTTTGATAGGGAGTGGGTTCCCGTCTTGCTCTTTCACGGGGTAATAAGCTTCAATCACGGCGCGCAATAGTGCCCGCACGCGAGAACTCAGGTCCATCGTAAAGTTCGCAATCATGCCTTCCATCTGAGACTCTTGCTTTTGCATCGCATTTTTGGCGTAGAGCATTAAAAGCTCAGGCGACTCAGAGAGCGCCATCTCCCAACGATCGCGTTCTAGCAAAATGACGCTTGATGCACGAATGACTTCACCCTTAAGGTTAAGATGAGCGCGGGTTAAGCCATCCAAATCACCAAAGACTCGTCCAGGGATAATGATGGCAAAGATATGGCGCTTGCCTAACTGATCTTCAAAGGTAAACGCCCCTAATCCCTTCTCTAAGAGTCCAACGTAGCTATGTCCCTCGCCATGAGGGAGCGATGTTCCCGTTTGTACAGCTACACGGCGACCATGCTTTTCGATAATTTCGCGCAAAGGGGCGGACTCTACTGGATGAATCCACGGGCTTTGCAAAAAGACTTGTCTCATGGTGTGTGGTCTCAAGAAAAAAGTTGGTCTTAGCGCATTCGTTAAACACCATGCTAAACGAAGCGTTTGTTGCCTGTCCAACACTTTTTCTCCTCCCCTCTCCTAGTGTTGCCTAGCCAACAGACGCCGTAAAAAACTCCCTTTAGATTAAAGACATACCTCAGAGCGCGAAGTGCACCCAACTCACAAAGGTATGTCCAAGCTTAAAGCGACGCCCAAAGACTGTCTCCGTATTCATCGGTGTCTGCTCTTTTTACCTAAAAGGAAAATCAAAATGCAAAAGAAAACCAAACTCCTTCTCGCAATGTCTGCGATGCTTTCTGCACCACTCGCTATGGCAGAAGACCAGACGATGGAAGCTGACCTCGTTGTGGTCGGTGCTGGCGCCGCGGGTATGCCAGCTGCTGTGCAAGCCACTGAAAAAGGCGCCAAAGTGATAGTCCTCAAAAAGAACGGCTTTGTCGGTGGTGGCGCTAACGCCGCTGAAGGCCTTTTCGCAGTGGAAAGCCGTTAGCAACGTGGCAAGAGCATTGGTCTCACCAAAGAAGAAATGTGGAAGTACACCATGGAATACTCCCACTTTAAGGCTGACCCTGAACTCACGCATCGCTACTACTGGGGCTCCGCTGAAAACCTCGACTGGTTGGCCGCTCACGGTATGCAGTTTGAACCGATTGCCATGACGCCAAAGGACGCTCCAACGTGGCACGTTGTGGGTGACTATAAAGGCATTGTGCACGGCGAAGCCTATATCAAACTCCTTTTCGATAAGGCAAAAGAAGCTGGTGCGACGATTCTCACCTCGACTCCCACCCAGTCTTTGATTCAAGAAAATGGTCGTGTAGTTGGCATCAAAGCGAAGAACCGCAAGGGCGACACGATCACCATTAAGAGCAAAGCCACGATTATTGCCACGGGTGGTTTTGGCAATAGCCCCGAAAAGATTAAAGAGTGGTTAGGGCTCGATCCTAATGTTTTCAAGGCCTCGGTGCAGTTTAATAAGACGGGCGATGGGATTCCCATGGCTTGGGCTGCGGGTGGCGCAAAGACGCCGATGACCTTGATGCTTCACACGGGTGTAGAAGGTAAAGGTATTCAGTTCCCAGGCGCCATCTATTGCATGAGTTGGCAACCCTTTAACTTGTGGGTGAACTCTCAAGGCAAGCGCTTCGTGGACGAAACCGAAGCCTTCAGTTTCCCGAACGCTGGTAACGCCATTGCTTCTCAAACAGGGAGTACTGCCTGGGCTATCTGGAACGACAAATCGGTCGACTATGTACAGCGCGAAGGCATTGATAACGGGATTGGCGTGATTGTGCCAGTGCTCGACAAGTTACCCAAGTTGCGCGACGAAATGAAGACCGCCTTGGAAGCTAATGGCGCCACCTTTGTGAGTGCCAAGTCGCTCTCTGATCTGGCTAAGAAGATGGGCGTACCTGCCAAGAATCTGGAAGCTACAGTGAAGACCTATAACGGCTACGCCAAGACCGGCTTTGACCTTCAGATGCAAAAGTCTCGCAAGTATTTGCGTGAAATCGATGGTGGTACGTACTACGCCATTAAGCTATTCCCGTTCCACTACACCTCCTTAGGCGGCATTCGTATCGATCCAGAATTCCATGCCGTTGATAAGAACGACGCTCCGATCCCGGGTCTTTACGCTGCTGGGGTTGACGTAGGCGGTCTCTATGGTGACACGTATGGTGTGTGGACCTCTGGTCACGCCTTTGGCTGGTCCTCCTTCTCTGGTCGCAATGTCGCTCTTCAGGCTTTGAAAGACTTTGGCATTCACTAATCATTGACCACACTGAGCTCTCCACGCTTCTCCAACAGGAAGCGTGGAGAAACCTCGAGAAGAATCATCATGCGAAATACTCTACTCGCGCTTGCACTGGCAAGTGTTTTTAATTCTGTTGTGGCAAGAGAAGCCAGTTTTTATGGCGTTGCCGATATGTATATAGCCATCAATAACGATTCTGGCCATATCAGCACTGGCGTACAAAGCGGTGGCGCTAACGCTTCACTCATCGGTTTAGAAGGCAAAGAAACACTTTCCTCTGACCTCTCGGCTATTTTCCGTTTAGAAGCGGGCGTTCTCATGGACGATGGCACTTCTGCGCCTCCGGGTGGCGGGAGTGGCTACCTTTTTCAGCGCGAATCTTGGGTAGGACTCGATAGTCAAACCTGGGGTCGCCTCACCTTTGGTCGCCAATACACACCACACTTCATGACCTTTATCCTCTCGGACCCCAGTTACATGAGCATGGGTAGTGCCATTGGAAGTTACTGTTGGCCAGGCACTGACAGCCTTTTGGGCGGTGCCTATACGATGTCAGACAACGCACGGCGCGACAATAGCATTCTCTACACTAGCCCCTCTTTTGGTGGTTGGAAGATTGAACTCTTTGGTGCATTCGGGGAAAGCAAAACCGCAACGGGCTACGCAAGTAGCACGCTTGGCAACGCTTACAACGTTGCGCTTAAATACCGCCCCTCCCAGTGGATGCTGAGAACGTCGGTTTTCATTGAACAGCTCTCCAAAGCGCCCGAAATCCGCGAAAAGGATACTTATTGAACAACGGGCCTTCGTTGGAATGGCACTTGGACGCAACCTTCTCTTCTTTTTGTGAAGAAATTCTCTCGCGACACTGCCACCTCTCCCGATGTGTGGGCACTGCAACTTGCCACAAGTACCCCATTAGGAAGCGGAACGCTACTCACCAGTGTTGCAATGTTAAAGAACGAATCGGTCTCTCATGCTGATGCCGTCTCGTATGGCATTCGCTACGACTATCCGTTAAGTCAACGCACCAAGGTCTACGTGGGTCTTGCTGGGGTGCAAAATGAAAGCGCTTCAAGCAAAGTCGTGGTACCTGGCGCTGGCAGCTCCGCACCTTTTGCCATTGATGCCGTTGGCAACGATCAACAACAACTTTTCATGGGTGTTTCTCACCGCTTCTAACCATTACTTTTGGTCCACCCAGTGTAGTGAAGTCGGCGAGCGGGGTGGTGCTCGCGATGTTCCTTCAACTTCCTACACTGGGATTTTCTTTCCTTCAAAAAACGAAAAACCTCACAGTTCTCACCATGAGGTTCTTCAGCATGATCTACTTTTCCGTCTCTTCCTCCCCTTTCGAAGAGGAAGAGTTTGTGAGCGATTAGAATGCGTGGCGCAATTCCAACTTCAACGCCTGGTCAAGACCACCGTGGTTGCTACGAATCACGCGGTAGCTCAAACCAACGGTCGAAGGACCATAGTCACCCTGTACACCAACCTTGAGGCTCGTCGCGTACTTGCTCAAGTATTCGGCAGAAAGACCGTCCGTCACAGCATTACCATTCTTCACGGTGCCGGCGTAATCACGATCGCCAAAGGTCGGGATAAACGTCAAATCAGCGTGCGGACGAACCACCCAGCCGCTTGCGGTCTGGAAGTCAGAACGCAAGGCCACACCCACCAGAGTCTGGAAGGCGTTCACACCTTCAGAAGACGTATTCCAAATCGTTTGACCGTCGACCTTCGTCGCAAAGTCAGACATCTTGGCGTGGATACCATAGGAGTCATACTGGCTCGTCGTCGGAAGAAGCTCACCTGCGCGAGACTTCAAGTCACCACGCAACACGCTAAAGGCGCCACCCAAGAAGATGGGCTTGTTGGACAACTTCTGATCATACCCAGCAATAAAGCCGTAGGAATCAGTCTTAAAGCCTTCCTTGGCGTAGCCCGTGGCAGACAAGGACTTGTAGGACTGCTTACCGCCGATCATATCGATCCAGAGGTTGCTACCAAAGCCAATATCACGGAGGTAGCCTTCAGGCGTAAAGACTTCATCCTTAAAGGACAAGCGGCCTTCCAAGGAATCAATTGCCGTGCTCATATCGTTAGCGGACGTGGTCATTGCACCACCCGCAAACGCAATCTGAGCAACCGAGTTGATGACACGGGTTTTACCAGCGACATCCAACTTCGGATCCTTCAAGACCTTGCAGATGAAGTTCGCACCAGCGTTGCCAGAGTTGCAGTTAAGCAAGCTGTCGTCGACAATATTCGGAACGATCAAATCCTTATAAACGCTCGTCACTTCTTCAGGCGTCGCATCGATCCAGATAGTGTTGTGTCTCCGTCGGCCTTAAACGTACCAGAGTTAGCTAAAGTCCCAGTAAAGGAAGCAGTCCCCTCAACTGTCATAGCGCCAGTATTGGTCAGCTTACCGCCAGACACTGCTGACAATTGAACATTAAGAGTCCCAGCATTAGTGATTTCGCTGTCGGGAGACATACCGTCAAGACGACCTACATTAAATGTCGCAATTTCGTCGACGTTCAATTTCGAAGCAGAGTTCAAGGTTACGTTACCGCTTGCAGTATATTTGCCTGCATCAACATGTACTTCAGCCGTATCGGTAGCGTTGATATCCTTCAGCACCCCTTGATAAGGATTGGAGCTGTCCTCACCTAAGCCTTTCGAGCCCAAAGCCAACACACTTTTTTCGCCTTCTAGACTAATCTTGACATCATCGCCAACCAACTGAGTGTTTTCTTCGGTAGAACCAACCAAAGTGAGCTGCTTGCCATCTTTAATCGTGACAGAGTTAGCATTGTTAATAGACGCAAAACCAGAGGTCACCAATTCACCGTCACCATTCCCAAGCGTAACGGCTTTTCCTTCCCCTTCCAGAGCCATCGTCACATAGACTGCATCCTTGAGCTTAGGAATACCTAAACCTGCTAATTCATTAACCTTGGCAATGTTCAGAATATCTTTGTCTTTAGGCGTGCCAGTTTCATCAAAGGCAAGGACTGCTTCCCCTTTACCTTCACCAAAAGCTTCATCAAAAGCCTTGATAAGTGTTGCTTTTAACTCTTCAGAAACAGCGCCTTTAAGAGTAATTTTCTGGAGGTTATCAAAATTCCAATTCTTAGCTCCACCGTCCTCTTTCAAGAGCTCTGCGGAAACATCCCCTGTGTAACCAAAGAAGAAATGCTCTGTTTCTGGAGCGGCGCGATCAACCTCTGCCATAAACTTCTGGGCATTAGTCTCAATGGTTTGGAGTCGATCATCCTTCGTACCAAAAACCGATGTTGTCAGCGTCTCGAGCTGACCGTTCATCGTCACCTTGTTGTCTGTACCCAAGTTATCGGCTTTGAGCGTCACACCATTTGCCACGGTATAAGTGTTACCTTCCCCCATACCGCCAACGTTGTTAAGCTCAAGCTCGCCGGCTTCCAAGTTGATCGTGGAATTCTTGAACCATTCGCCACTTTCAACCGTCAAAGAACCAGCATTTCTTTGGTTATAAGTAACTCCCTCCCCTTTCGGAGTAAGGTTTTTGACTTCAAAGATACTGCTATTGTCAATAGTCGCACCAGCTTCGACTTCAAGCTGATCAATATGGACTTGGACACCTTGCTTCACAATATCATTGGAAGAACCCAGATTAGCTACATCGGTATTATTGTGGCCATTGATGAACTTAGCACCTTCCTTCAAAATCAATTTTGCGGTATGGGGCGTATCGTCACCTTCCTGCACGCGAATAATCCCGTTGTTATAGATGTCGTGAGCAACAGTTAATGTCTTTCGGAAAGTAAGTTCATTTCCTTCCCTATCAGGTCTGTCTCTATTGTCGTTGGCAATGTAGTCTGTTGTTACATCCCCCAGAAAAGTCGAAAGCCCAGCACCACCGTCACTCCCCCCGATGATCAAAGCTGCGTCCACAGAACCCTTGAAAAGGTTGCCTTTATCTTTTTCTGGCCCCGTCACGCCTTCTCGATTGAAATTCACACAGCCATTGGTGCCTGTCGCATTACACCCCGTGTAAAGCAAGCCGCTAAACGTATGATTTGGGTCTGTATCCCACCAACGGGGCCCGCTTCCCTTAACCCAAGTTTCAAGTTTTCCACGCACAGTCTCTAAATTTGTTGTATCTGGTTTGGCATCCAGATTACCTTCTACAGTAACAGCCGATTGAAAAACAAAAAAGGAGTTAGCCGTCACATTGCCTTCATAAACCGTACTTTGACATCTTGATCTAGCGTATTGATGTCTCCACTAATATGTTCCTCTGTTGCTGCGTAAGCGCCCAACGGGAGAGTGATAATAAGAGTCGCAGCCATCAATTTCGCACCGCGACTTTGCGCTGTAGAGGTCGCTTCATTAGCTACCACATAGCACTGACGAGCAGCGTTCCAAAGAGTACGGAAAACTTTATTCTTGAGAGAATCTCCAAAGAGCTTTTCCTTGGGGTTAAAACCAGTCAAAGCAGAGTGAGTTGAGAGAATGAAAGTGAACGCGTTTTTGGCCAGATAGTCCGTTGCACAAAGACGACAGAAATCAACACCTGAAAATCAGATAGAGGGGAGAGGATATTCCGGAATTCAATCACCTCCCGCCTCTGCACTTCTCAGTGCACAGTATGTGAGCGATAAGGCAAAAAAGAGAGAGAAGACTTATCGCGGTCGGGGAACGCGCTACATGCAGCAAAGTATTTTACGAAAATTTCTCTGAAAATTAAAGCGTTTTCTTTTAGTTTTCTACCCTCTCTGAGAGTGAGTTTAATTGCAATAGACCATTTATTAAGTCCCATTAGATCTCTCTCGAAGAGACCTTAAACGCTTCCTGTCTTCTTTTCCTGAAATTTTGACACAAGTATTTACGCTGTCCTGCAACAGAGCAGACTATCTCCTTTCGATTGAATTTGTTAACCTAGTGGCACACTAATTTTTTGGGAGATTTTTGTCTTATGTCTTCTATCGCAGAAGTTTTAAACGTAGCCCAAACTCGCTACACCACAAAGCATTACGATGACAGTCGTGGTCTCTCAGAAGAGCAGATCAACGCCGTCATTGAAATTCTTCGTTTGACACCGAGCTCGATGAATGCCCAACCCTGGCACTTTTTCGTTTTTGACCGCGCAGCGGTTCGCCAACAAGTACTCCCCTATATCAAAGACTTCAATATTGGTCGCGCCGATACAGCAAGTCATTTGATTATCATGGCCGCTCGCACAACGCTCTCTGATGAATTTTTGCAACGCGTTTTAGAAAACGAACGTGAAGTCGGTCGTTTCCCAGAAGGCTTCAATGTGGAACAGTTTGGTGCCTTCCGTAAGATGGGCAAAGAAGCTTATTTTTCCGGATACGATCATGGCGAAATTTGGGTTCGTGAACAAGTCCATATTGCCTTAGGGTTCTTGCTTTTTGCTGCTCCTCAGTTAGGCATTGATGCCACAGCCTTGGGCGGCATTAAGTTTGCCGAATTTGATAAAGCATTTGGTCTTGCTGAAAAAGGCTTAAAAGCTACGGTCGGTATTTCGCTTGGCCTTCGTGCTCCGGACGATAGCAATGCCGCTCGTCCTAAAGCTCGCCTCTCTCGTGAAGAACTCTTCACGATTGTGAAAGGCTAAAGACCGCACGTATTAAGAAAAGCGTTGGAAATCGTTCACTGAATTTCCAGCGCTTTAATTTTTAGCGGAATGTTTGAATATTGGTGACGTAGTTAATCCCCAGCAGAGCAGAAAGCTGCTTTGGGGGCAAACCTGGTCCAAAATCTGCCGTTTTCTTTGCCCAAGTTGTGAGGTCTTTGCTGATACGCCACCGCGCACTCTTGAGTGCCGACTCCCCAAAAAGCTTTACAAAACGCTCAGCAGTCATGAGTTCCAAAAGCCCTGTTTGGTAATCAATGTCGTACTCTTTGCCGCCAATCGCGAGCCCTTGCGTGTACCCCAGGCAACGCACTTCACGATTTTTCATTTCATGCTTTGCCCAACCGAAGCTTCGCGCAGTATTGAGCCCTACTTCTTTGGTGGGATAGTCACGTGTCGCAGCGACTTCTTCAATAGTGAAAAATTTCGGCAGGATTCCTTCGGGAAGTTGCACGGTGAAGGTAGGAAGCTTGGCACGATGAAACTGAACGCCCTGCTGGCTAGCCTTTTCTGTCACATCCGCAAACCATTGCCCCAACTCGTTACGCAACGTACGTTTAACCGAATCCGCCACACCCCAAGTAGAAAGTCGGTTAGCGCGGTAGGCTAAAGGCCCCCCTTCATAGGACTGCAGTAATTTAGCGTCTTTCGCTTGCAAAAAAGATCGACGCATTGCTTCTGGATTATCAGTGAAAAGCGTCAGTGGGACTAACACCGATTCCACGGTGCTGTTGAGATGCGTGCGAAACCAGTCCGCAAGCTCAGCTGGAGAATAAAGAAAACGAGCGTTACGTGCGGTATTGGGCCAGCCCGCCATCGTTTCGACGAAATGATCTCGAATCCACTGAGTTGAAAGTAGGTAGGAGAGATCTTTTTTCGCTGTACGTGAAAAACTCAAACGAGACCAAGGAAAGGCGGCAACGCATTGCTCCCCACCCCAACAGTAATCATGTAGAGCAGTTTCAACGTCAGCTGGCTCTTGCACAAAAACGCAGTTTGGATGCGCTTTGCGGATACGTGCCACTTCTTGCCAATAGGATCGCGCACGCATATAGTGGCTCGTGCCCGTCTCATTTAAGCTTTCATCGATGTCATCTACCATGAGAGCATATCCTTGCGGGTTAAAGAAAAGGCATCACTTCCACTTAGAGAACAGTATATAAGTCTGTCTTTAATAATAGATTCTAAGATCATCATTAGAACCTATTCTAGTCTATTACTCCTCGTCTTTCCAGTGTTTTTCTTCTCGAAAATCACTTAATTGACCAATATGGCGGATAATTTCCCCATCTTTAATTCCCACAAAGTCACCGAAGCTATTGAGGAGTAATTGTTGTAACTCTTCTTCTTTTTGTGAAGCGAGGTCTGGAAGCTCTCCCAAAACCACATCGTGCCCCGCCACACTCAGGCGCACAAGGGCATTACTGCCGTCTTCTGGTGCTCTATCGAGCGGAATTTCAATCGCGAGAATAATGCTAGGGGCGTGCTGGGGTCCTTCCGAGCGCAAAAAGCCCATTAAGACAAAGGGGAAACGTTTGGTCGGTGTAAAGTGACGTTCTAGCAACTCCGCTGCTCGCTCTTGCAACGTCTTAGGATTGCGTTGCCAGGTGATGATAAAGTCTCCGCAACGCCACATTGCGCCCTCTCCTTCGGTCGACAAGGGAAGCGGGTAATCTTTATCTGACGTCATAAAGTTGATGCGCGGCCAAGTTTTCTTTGGGTTCTGAGAGTCCATCATCGTGAGTCCTCAACGAGATATTCTTGGTTTTTAGAGTGTACTGCCTTTTAGCGCAGCACTCAACTTTGCCGACTTTCACCACAAGAAACACCTTTCAACAGATTTGAACCGCTTTTTTACAGTTGTTCCCCTCATCCCTCTCTATTCTCTAATCAAGACCTCGCGGCTAGAACACCCCGTACTTAATTTTGATGACGCTATGAGTTTAGATCTCATTATTTGTATTGGCACTGGACTCTTACTGCTTGCTTTTCTCGCCTACGCTATTGTCTTGTATCGTGAGAAAAAGGCGCAATCTTCTGGAAAAGCTGGCCTCTTTAATCGTGGCCACCTTGAAGAAGCGGATACGTTATCCGAAAAGCAAAAACGCTTGCTGACCTTTTGCTTGCTCCCGTCCTATATTCGCCAAGAATCTCTGCTAACGCCAACCATTGGGAACGCCTCTTCGGAGGAGATCCAGGCTCAATTGCGCGCAGAAGAAATGGGAAATCGAGACGACGTTCTTGCTCAGCTCGACTTTTTGTTGAGCGGCATGCGTAGCACGTCGCTAGATAATCAACTTATCGTCCCCTCTGAAAAAATCCTCGCCTTGCGCGAGAGAATCACTACCGCATTACACCTTTGCAGTACAATCCTAGATAGCCTTCAATCCACTTACGCTTGGGACCTAGCGGAAGCCGCTGAGCTCGCTAAACGCGGATTTGCTGCACAGTACCTTAATGAAGACGAATTCTGGTGCTACTTAGAACAAGTTTCTGAAAGCGCCCAACGCTTGGGTTCCGATTGGTACGAGTACACACTCTCCTATCTTCTTGGTCGCACCATGGAAAAAGGCGACTTCGATGCCATCAAGGAAGCCGCCTCGGTTGTGTTGCACTTGCCGAGTTCCGTTGTGAAAGAAACACCAGAACTCGATGCCTACACGCGTTACCGTTTCACCGTGAATAAAGATGCCACCGGGATGAATCTTTGTAATTCACGGTGTCACTGCTAAGCACGCCGTGCGTTATCGAACGTAGTAGAGTCGCCCGTCAATGAGCGCCTTGCGATCCTCTCCCCTATCGAAAATGAAAATATCGGGATTCATCGCCAGGCCAAGCGCTCTTCACGACAAGCCACCACATACTTTTCATCAACAAAAAGTTCTCGATCGTAGGCGCAACCTTCAAACTCTTTGGATTTCGCCTTATCGCTAGGATGCGCTTTATCTTTGTATCCTGTAACCTTACCAACATGGCTTAACGTATAGCCAGCAAGATCCTTGAGAACTTTGTCGTCAATTAAATAGGCCTGAGCGCTCATTGTGAAACCCAAAAGCGCAACTACCAATACCTGTTTGAACATGGTCTTAAACTCCTAAAAAAAGATGGCTCTGGGAGTTGGCGCTACCAGCTCCCATGCTCTATCCATTAATTGAATTTAAACAAGTTAGCGAATGGATTTTCTCCGTGAGCCTCGCGGTAGCGTGATTCAATGAAGTTTGCCTCCTCGTAGTACTGCGTGACATCTCCCCCTTTAATCTTAAGCAAGGCAATTGTGACGACCTGAGCTGGAATCTGTTCCTTAAAGACCGTCTTATCCTCCCAGGTCATTTCGATGTAGGCATCTACAATTTCCATTTCGCCGTCAAGTTTGGCAAATTTGACCGTGAAGCCCGATTTCGTCAAATGGGCCCAAGGTCCCACCTTGGTATCCAACTCCTCAGCCTCCTTTAGAGCACGCTGATAGTGTTCTGGAGCAAGATCGGTTTTCGCCTTTTCCATAGGCTCGGCTTTCTCTTTAGCTTCTTTTTCCTTAGCTTCTTTGGTGTACTGCTCAACTAACTTCGGCGCCACTTCCATTGTTTCTTTGAGCACTGCTAGCTGGGCTTCTCGATCCTTAATCTGGTCGGTCCAGTGTTTCACTTCACTCTCTGGAATACCTTTACGAGCCAGGAAGCCTTTGTACTGAGCGATCTGCTTAGAGATAAAATCGTACGAACTCTGTAGCGAATTGTGCTGCCATTCAACCGAGGCTAACTTGCGGTTAAAAAGTTCTGCCAAGACCCGACGATGAACACCCGCGGGTTCTCCAGACTGCTCAAAATAACGGCTAAGTTCAGACTCTGGTCGATTTTTAAAGTAGTAGTCCGCGTCCGTGAAAATGCCTTGTTCTGCACGTTTAATGCGTTCGGCAATGTACTCTTCAATGTCGCGTTTAGCCTCTTCGACTCGCTCTGCTTTTTGCTTTTCACGCTCCGCTTCAATCGTCTTGGCTAAATCCGCCTTGACAGGGAAGGAAATGGTCGCAACAGCGACTTCACCCAACTTCGCATCCTTTTCTTGCTTCCAGGTGAGTGCTTTTTCGCCCATCGCTTCCGCAAACATCTGCCCATAGGTCGTCCCTTCTGGCGCACCAAACCCTTCCGCACGCATTTTTTTAGCGTCTTCTACCAACGCATCACCGCAAGCAGTGAGCAAGAACGCCATCCCTGCTGCCACCAAGAAAGAACCAACCTTTCGTTCGACGGGATTCATCCAAATATTCTGAACTCCACAAAAAGTGAAAAAAAGGCGCTTCTCGAGTGCCAATAGGCGACCGACCGATAGGTCTTCAAGAAAGCGTCTGTTTGCATGGAATTGCATGCATATTGGGATTATAGAAGATCAACTTAGTAAACGTCAAACTGTTAAAAATCTTGTGATAATCATTCTCAAAACCATAAATTTTCCATAATTTACTGCTAGAGTAGAGGTTTCACAGAAAGATCTTTTACAACTAAAATTGTCTTGTTCTGATATTAGGGAAAATACTAATAAATCTACAAAAATAGCTTATATTTCATATACTTAAAGACTTTTCTTACCCACGTCTTAAGGGTTTTCCCTAGTGCTCCCGACTTAACCAAAACAGACTATTTGGTCTGTTTTTGACTAGAATTCTCGATTGATAACTACCAACCAACCTTTTTTTATTTTTGGAGACACTTGAATGAAAAAAGTTTCTATGCTGACAGCTGCCACGTTGATGGCTTTTGCTGCTTTCTCCGCCTCTGCCGCTCCTGTGACTCAGGAAGGTACGGGTATTGGCAAACACGGTGACGTGACCGTTGCTGTGACCTTTAATGCTGGCAAAATTCAGTCCATCAAAGTCGTGAAAGAACAGGAAAACCCTGTTTTGAGCAAAGAAGTCTTCACCACCTTGAAAGACCGCATTATTGAAACGAATTCCGCTGACGTTGACATCATCTCTGGCGCGACCTTCTCCTCTAAGGGGCTCTTAGATGCAGTGAAAGACGCTGCTAAGAAAGCTGGCGTGACGCTCAGCAAGGCTGACAAAAAGGCCGTTAAGAAGGTGGTCGCCGACCTTCCGAAAGTCAACAACTACGACGTTGTCGTAATCGGCGCGGGCGGCGCTGGTTTCTCTGCTGCCATTACCGCTAAGAACGCTGGTGCCAATGTGGTATTGCTCGAAAAGATGCCTGCCGTGGGTGGCAACTCCTTGATTTCTGGCGCTGAAATGAACGTTGCCCAGAACTGGGTACAGCCCAAACTCGGTATCACGGACGACTCGCCTGAACTCCACGCTCAAGACACCTTTAAGGGTGGTGACGGCAAGGGTGATATGAAGGTGATCGAAGTCATGACCCACGGGGCACTTGATGCTGCCAAGTGGTGCCGCGACTACCTCGGTGTTCGCTTCGAGCCTGATAACCTCTTCTTCTTTGGTGGTCACAGCCGTAAGCGTGCTCTGATTCCGTTTGGCCATACGGGTACGGAATTCATCTCGAAGTTCCAAGCCAAAGCTGATGAATTGGGCATCCCCGTTATCCGCAACATGAAAGCGGAAGAGCTCATTAAGGATAAGAGCGGTCGTGTAGTGGGTGTGAAGGCCACGATGAATGGCGACACTTACACCTTCAACGCCAAGGGCGGTATCGTTTTGGCCACGGGCGGCTTCGGGGCTAACCCAGCAATGGTGAAGAAATACAATCCGAAGATTGATGAACGCTTCATGACGACTGACGCCCCAGGTACCACGGGTGAAGCTCTCTACATGGCTGAACGCGCTGGCGCAGAATTGGTCAACATGGGCTACATTCAGACCTATCCGATTTGCGACCCGATCTCTGGCGTGATCGAATTGATTGCTGACGCCCGCTTTGACGGCGCCATTATGCTTAACCAAGAAGGCAAGCGCTTTGTGGAAGAATTAGGTCGTCGTGACGTCCTCTCTGAAGCTATCTTGAATCAGCCTGGTGGCTACACCTGGGTGCTCTGGAACGATAAGATCGGTGCAATTAGCAACACCGTGAAAGAACATCCAACGGAATACGATGCCTTCACGAAGCAAGGCATTATGGCCACGTGTGACGATTTGAAGTGCGTCGCTGACTTCACGAAGATGCCTTACGAACAGTTGCAAGCCACTGTGAAGCGTGTTTCTTCGATGACCGGTAAAGGTAACGACAAGGACTTCAATCACCGCGCTGGCTTGGTGGATCTCTCCCAAGGAAAGTACTACGTGATTAAGGCTGTGCCTTCCACTCACCACACGATGGGCGGTGTGCACATTAATGAACGCGCTCAGGCGCTTACCAAGGAAGGCAAGGTTATCCCGGGTCTCTGGGCTGCCGGTGAAGTCACTGGTGTGACGCACGGCACGAACCGTTTGGGCGGTAACGCTTACACCGATATCATCGTCTTCGGTCGTATCGCTGGTGAAGCTGCTGCCAAAGCGACCAAGTAACTAAGTGTCTTTTCCCGAGTGGGGGCAGGTGTACAATGACACCAACCCCACTCAAAGAACTTCTTTGAGAATCCTCGATTCTTTTTCTTCTCGAGAAAAGGCGGTCGAGGATTTTTTCTTTTCCTTCATTTGTCGTCGCAAGACTACCTCCCGCACGACTCGGAGAACCCCCAATGCTGAGCGATAAAGGCCGCAAAACACAAGAATTTTTAGTCAAAACTGCTTTTGACATCATTGTCGAAAAAGGGATTGAAGCTTTGAGTCTTGATCGTATTGTGGAACGGGCTGGCATTAGCAAAGGGGCACTTACCTACCACTTCAAAAATAAGCACGAACTCTATAAGGCTCTCATCGAGTACTACATCATTCACATGGACGAAGAGATGCAAAAGTACACATTGCTTTTCGAGGGCGATCCTGCCGACTGTCTCATCGCAGGCTATGTGATGTGGTTTAGAGCATTTGAGCAAAATAACCGTGACTGGGCCAGGGTGGGGCACACGCTGCTCTCAAACTTTTCTCATGATCCAGAATTAATGGAGCCTGTCCGCGCCTGGTATCGTGCGCTCTATGAGCGCATTGAGGCGCTCCCCAAAGAAAAACAAGCCCCAGCGCTCACTTGCATCATGACGCTCGAAGGCTTTTTCTACGTGCACAAGTTTGGGTTCAATTCGTTAAGCCCTGAGCTCAAAGAAAACCTCTGGGTATTCCTGCAGACTCAGGTCGCTCACGTTAAAGCTAAGCGTCTTCCCGTGGCGGTGGAGTATTAAAAGAAAACGCCTCGCGAGGCGAGTGTTCTTTCTTTTAGACTTTCAAAAAACAAAAAAACGGATAGCGATGCCTTCTTCTTTAAAGAAAAAGGCACAACTATCCGTTTTGCTCATCAACCAGAAGCTGGTCGACTTAGCTTTCTTTGTCCATCCCGTGTTCGATGGCGTAGACTGCAGCCTGAACGCGGCTCGTCACACCGAGCTTACGCAAAATGCTCTGCACATGAACTTTAACAGTACTTTCGGCCAAGCCAAGCGCACGAGCAATTTCTTTGTTCGAGACACCGCGGGCGAGCCAAGCGAGCGTCTGACGTTCACGACGCGTGAGAGACGAGGGATCGCTAAAGGTCTGCGGACGCTCTTCCTGATTGGCAATACGCGTCACAAACTTCGCTACCATCTGCGGCGAAATGACGCTTTCACCCACGTAGACGCTACGAATCGCACGAAGCAAGTATTCTTGATCGATGTTCTTATTCAAGTAGCCGCGAGCGCCTAAACGCAAGCATTCACCCAAAGTGTCGTAATCTTCACTCACGGTGAGCATTAACACATTGAGGTTGGGGTGAGAATCACGAATCTGAGCGAGAACTTCATAGCCCTTCATGCTCGGGAGGTCCACGTCCAAAAGCAACACATCGGCTGGAACGTGTTCGACGAGTTTCACGCCTTCCAATCCGTCGCCAGCTTCACCCACTACTTCAAAGTCGCTTTGACGCTGAAGGAGTGCTTTGATGCCACTACGAAAGAGTTCGTGGTCGTCAACGAGTAAAATCCTAATCTTCTGCATATCTTTACTACTTTATTCCGAGGTGGAAGTAGAAGGTCTTCACCTAGAGGTGAACCCTCTCCTTGAGGAGTATATCTAGACTTAATTGTATAATTTTACGCTCCGTCCTGCCAATAATCCACAATAGGACTCTAAAAAGGACTAGCTGTAGCACTCCTCCCTACCACAAAAGATTATCTGTTAGTGCGAAATCCCCCCTTTTTTACTCGGTTGACATCCTCCCCTCCCTAAAGGGAGGGAATTCCTACGGCGGTGCACGAGCAATTTCTCGTGTCGCTTCGGCGGGTTCGTGTTTTAGACATTCATCGGCACGCACTACGGGCATGTCCTGCCCTGAATAACTATTACAGGTGTTCAGTAGCCAACATCTGTCGACCACGCTCTAAAATATTCATTGTGGCAAACACATCGGCATTTCCCGATAAGCCACAATGAGTACATAGAAATTTAGCCTGTATGGGGCGACTCTCTTTTGAGACATGACCACACCTCGGACAAGTCCTGCTGGTATTTTGGGGTGGTACAGCGATCATATGACCTCCCTTCCACGCCAACTTATAGTTCAAGAAGCGGAAAAACATTCCCCATCCCTGATCTAAAATCGCACGATTTAAACCCGATTTCGCCTTCACATTCTTCCCAGGTTCCTCTACGGTTCCCTTGGCAGACTTTGTCAGATTCTTTATCTTCAAGTCCTCTACAAACACAATCGCGTGGTTCTTGCTGATTGCGCTGCTGATTTGATGCAGATAATTTTTTCGAATATTGGCAATTTTTGTGTAGAGCTTGTTAATTTGCTCTCGAACTCTTTGCCAGTTCTTAGAGAAACGAACCTTTTTTTCGAGTTCTTGTTGTAGCCTGGCTAACCTGTCCATACAGTGTTTATACGGATCAAGTGGCGCAAAAAACGTCCCGTCTGAGCAGGTCACAATGCGCGCAATTCCAACGTCAATCCCTAGTTCTCCACCAGTTGGCACAGGATTATCGACTTCAAACTCGGTCTGGATAGATACAAACCAATCATCACCAGCTTTGGAAACCGTAATGTTTTTAATAGTGCCCTCGATCTCTCGACTTTTGCGATAACGTACCCAGTCAATCTTGGGTAGATAAACTCGGCTGTTAGCTTCGTCTACCTTACCACCCTGAGGAAAGCAGGCACCATCCCCATTGCCTTTACACTTGAATTTAGGAAAGCAAGCTCTCTTGGCCAAAAAGTTTTGACAAGCCTGATGTAGATCTTTTAGACCCTGCTGTAAAACTTGACTATGGCAATCACGTAACCAGGGAAACTCTTTTTTCCATGCAATGAGCCAATTCGTCATTTGGAAATAGTTGGTCAGAAAGGTCGAATTTTCACCGTGCAAGGCTATCTGTTTTTCTAAAGCCATATTGAAAACAAAGCGTTTGCAACCAACAAAAGAGCTCAGTTTATGCCGTTGTTCTCCATTGGGCATCAGTTTGAATTTATAGGCTTTTCGAATTAACATGGCTTTAGTGACAGTTTGATCTTTTCAATAATTTTGATCCTATGAGGATCTCATTTAGATCTCACAATACTACACCTCATTTTGAAAAAATGCAAGGGCAATGAATACAGGAAGTCACGCTGTTTTTGACTTATACGTCCACTTAGTCTTTGTAGCTAAATATCGAAGAAAAATCTTTACGAAAGTCATTCTGAACGATTTAAGAAAAATTTTTGAAGAAGTATGTGGTGAGTTAGAAGCGACTCTCATCGAATTGGATGGAGAGCAAGACCATGTGCATTTGTTAGTAAACTACCCGCCTAAAGTATCCATTTCAACTTTAGTTAACCGCTTGAAGGGCGTGTCTAGCCACTCGATTAGACAAAAGAAATATCGTAGTATCAGAGAAAAGTTGAGAGGAAATGCCTTATGGTCACCTTCTTATTTTGCAGGGAGTTGTGGCGGAGCCCCTATCTCTATTATTCGCCAGTATATTGAACAGCAAAAAACTCCTGATTAAAATTTTTTTTAAAGGACTGCTACGCAATCCACGCCTTATATCCCCGACCTAAAGTTCGGGGCTTTACGGCGTCTTGTGGTAAAGCCCCTCCTCTTTTCGCCCTAATCCCTACCCTCACAAGTCCTTGATTCAATTAAGATTTTCTTAATCTAACTACTACTTTAGAGTTATCTCTTTTGCGCTCTTTTCGTAATACGTTCTCGGTGTTACCATGTTCATAAAAAATGATTGCTTTTAAATACAACTTTTCTTCTGGAGATCACACCATGGCCCAAACCCCTTATGACCATCTCAGCGTGGGCGAAATTGCTGCGAAAAGTCCTAGTGCAGCAGCCTTATTGGATCGTTTCAACGTCGATTTTTGTTGCCACGGGAAAACGGTTTTCCCCGTTGCTTGCGCCTTGGCTGGTCACACTCCCGAGGAAGTTGCTGCTGAACTCGACAAAATTCACGATACCGCAGAGCCTGGTAAACCAGATTTCTTAAGTTGGCCAACCGATTTGTTGGCAGATTACGTCTTAAAGATTCACCATCGAGGGATTCGCCGTGAAGGGCCTGCCATCATTGCACTTCTCAACAAAGTGAAGTCTGTCCATGGTGAACATCACCCAGAACTCTTTGAAGTAGCAAATCTCTTTGAAGCGAGCTTTAATGCGCTCTCTCAGCACTTGATGAAAGAAGAACGAGTGCTTTTCCCCTACATCTATCAGCTCTGTGCTGCCGATTTAAACAACACTTCGGCGCCCGCTTTCCACTGTGCTGGCAGTGTCACAGCACCAGTCCATATGATGGAAATGGAACACGCCGATGAAGGGGAACGTCAGGCACGTATTGAAGAGCTCACCAGTGGCTTCACCACCCCAGCCGATGGCTGTGCTTCCTACAAACTCTTGATGGAAAAATTGAAAGCTTTCCGTGACGCATTGCACGAACACATTCACTTAGAAAACAACATTATTTTCCCGCGCGCGATCGATATCGAAGGTCGTCGCGTTGAACAGTAAGTTTCACGTGTAAGAGAGAGACTTCAGGGTCTCTCTCTTTTCACCTCTCTCAAAGGCGGAACACAAAAATGACATTAACGACTTCCTCCCCCTCTTTTGGTCAACAGCATCCCAATCCAGAACGCATGCAAAAATTGGCCAACATTACCGAACGCTACGACCAGAAAGCGATCACGCTCGAAGAAGCACGTGCAGAAATGAAGGCATTGGCGCCCATTGCGCCTTGGGAAATTGCCTACTTAGAACAAGTCAATACGGATAACGACAAGGTCGGAGAAGAATGTCATCGTCGTCCTTTAGGGGAAATGATCGCGATCTTTGCGCCCTATTTGGATCGCTCACGCCCCACTGGTCTCGCCTTTGATCATCCCATTGCTGTTTACTACCGCGAAATTGATGCTTGGAAGGGGCTTATCAAAGAAATTGAAGACTTGGTGCAGTACCCTGTGATTCGCAACCAGTGGTATGGACTCTATGATCGCTTGGCAGAACTTAAAATTCACTTTGCCCGTAAGCATAATCAACTTTACTCTGAGCTCGAACGCCGTGGCTTTAATCGCCCATCGACCCATATGTGGCTCTTTGATGACTATATTCGCGATGAAATCCGTGATGCGCGCACCGTGCTCGAACGCGAAACGCCGGCGTCTGACGATGAATTCATTGCTCGACAGAAAAATATCATTGACAACTGCTTAGATTTAATCGCAAAAGAAGAAACCATTCTTTTGCCGACTTCCCTTGCACTCATTCCGCCTGCCGCCTTTGAACACATGAAGTTGGGCGATCAGGAAATTGGCTTTGCTTGGGGAGCTGGCACGAAAGCTGCACCCGAGGTAAATGTCACAGCCCAAAGTGCCGCTCCTCAACTTCCAGCAGATATGGCCAACTTTGCCAACGATTTCAATGCCCTGATGCAAAAGTATGGCTTGCAGGCAGGTGGCAAGACGGGAGATGCAGACGGCCTTCTCGAAGTTAAAACAGGTCGTTTGTCGCTCGATCAAATCAATTTGATCTTCCAGCACTTGCCAATCGACATTTCCTTTGTGGACGAAGAAGAAATCGTGCGCTTTTACACTGACACCAAGCACCGCATTTTCCCGCGCAGTCGCAACGTGATCGGCCGCAAGGTGACAAATTGCCACCCTGCCACGAGCGTGCACTTTGTGAAGGAAATCGTCAAGAGGTTTAAGAGCGGCGAAGAAGACAAAGTAGACTTCTGGATCAATAAGCCAGGCAAATTCATCTACATTCTCTTTGTCGCCATCCGTGACGAAGCAGGAAACTTCCGTGGGGTCATGGAGGTGATGCAGGACTGCACGCGTATTCGCGAGTTGCAGGATTCGCGTACACTTCTCACGTGGAGCCAGGAAACAACGGAACCCGTCTATCTCCATGGGATCGCTGAACCAGGTGAAAACGTCCCCGTTGGGAAACGTGCGGGTCTTTCCTCTAAGCAAGAAGCGCCCTCTTCTGAAAGCGTTGAGAAAGCCCCTATGAGCGTGGTAGAGCTTCCTGAGCTCACACCTGAGACAAAGTTAAAGGACTTGATTGAAATTGCTCCATGGCTTCGCCAGCGCTTAGGTGACGAGGTTATGGTCTTCAAGGCCTTGCGTACCCCATTGGGCGACATCATGATTCCTAAGGCAACACTTGCTCTCATGAGTGAGCACGGTGGCGTAGAGATGGAAAAATTAAAGGACATCATCCGTCGTCTCGTGGCACTAGGACCTAAAGAAGACTAATTGTTGAAGTTCAACTGAAAACAATGGGCGTTCCTCTTTCTGAGTGAACGCCCATTTCTTTCTTTATGTGCTAATTGTTTATTCGGATTAGCTGCGAATACGCCAACCAATCGAGAGAAGCCAGAGAGCGAGCCACATGCTCAATGCGGTTGCTACGACAACTACCCCCAAACTTGCATAAGGGTCTACCGCCCCCGTTCCCAAGAACCCAGCGCGGAAACCATCCACAAGATAATAGAACGGATTCCAGCGGCTAATCGTTTGCCAGATACCTGGGAGAGAGTTAATTGAATAGAAAACCCCAGAGAGAAAAGTGAGAGGCATGATGACAAAATTCTGCACTGCCCCCATCTGGTCATATTTTTCTGCCCAGAGTGCTGTAATAAGCCCGTAAGAGGCCATCATTAAAGTACCCGCCAGCCCAAAGAAGATGAGAAGGAGCGGCTCTTTCACAGGCGGCATGGACCAATAGATGCAAACCGCATAAAGTCCTACCCCAACCAACACAGCACGCACTGAGGAAGAGAGCAAGAACGCTATCCCCAAGACGGCACCAGGAATTTGTGGGGTGAGTAAGAAGGCGAGGCTCCCACCAATTTTGGCCTGAATAATGGAGCTCGCGGTATTGGCAAAAGCGTTCTGCAACACGCTCATCATAATGAGCCCCGGAATGATGAAGTCGATATAGCTCACGCCTTCATAAAGGGGTAAGTGTTTCGAGAGCGCTTCACCAAAGATCACGAGGTAGAGAAACCCCGTCAAAATCGGTGCCAGAATGGTATGCATCCAAATACGCAGGAATCGACGCGTTTCTTTCGCAAAGACGGTCCAAAATGGAATCCACATTATGCTGCTCCTCCCGTCAAACGTAAGAACACATCTTCCAAATTCGCCTCACGGATAGTGAGTCCAGAAATCGTGCATTGTGCCGCTTCAAGCGCGCCAAGAATCTCTCGCACGGTTTTCGCATCCGCTGCGTTAAAGGTCAATTCTGGTCCCTGTCGATGGGCAAGAAGAGAAAGAAGCCCTTCGGGCAATTCACCTCTCTCAAGGCGGCACGTGAGACGGCGCTCAGCGTGACTCGCAAGCAGTCGATCGGTATGGTCCACTGCAATAGGGCGACCGTCCTTCATGATCGCGACACGGCTACACATTGCTTGTGCTTCTTCTAGATAATGGGTCGTAAGAAGAATCGTGTGCCCTGCGCGATGAAGCTCTCCAATAAAGCGCCAAAGATTGTCGCGCAATTCCACATCGACCCCTGCAGTGGGTTCATCGAGCACAATCACGCGAGGGCGATGCACCAAGGCTTGCGCCACCAAAACGCGACGCTTCATCCCGCCCGAGAGTTGGCGGACGAGTTTTTCTCCCTTGTCGGCGAGCCCCAGGGCAGACAGAATTTCATCAATCCACGCGTCGTTATGGCGAATCCCCCAGTAGCCAGACTGATAGTTGAGTGTTTCGCGCACGGTTAAAAATGGGTCGCACGTAATTTCTTGCGGCACCATCCCGAGGTTGAGTGCCGCTTGGCGCTTCTCGCGACTTACATCGTGCCCCATGATAAAGATGCGCCCCTCACTCATCTCCACCAGACCCGCCATGCAGTTAATGAGGGTACTCTTCCCTGCCCCATTGGGACCCAAAAGACCAAAGAATTCGCCCTCTTCGATCGAGAGCGTAACGTCTCGCAGGGCAATCTGTCCCGAGGCATAAGTCTTAGAGACACCCTCGATTAATACGGCACTATTGGCTTGGTTTAGGGTCTGAACCATGTATTTAATCCGTCAAACTAAAAACAATCGGTATCACCACTTCGCGAGGACCACCTAATTTCGTGGTCATTCCCACCAAGGGTGCAGCAGCTTTCAGCGCTGCTTGCTGCAAAAGGCGCGAGGGGTGAGAAGTGTGGATATCCACTGCACTCACAGTTCCATTCGCATCAAGACGCACGCTTAATGCTAAGCGTCCTGACTCTCCATTTTGCCTTGCGCGTCTTGGATAAACCTTATGAGCCTCCACAACAGCGACTAAGCGAGAAAGCTCAAGCGAATCGTCGCCAACTTTCTGACTACCACCAGAGCGCACCCCTTGCGGATGTCCTACAGGTTCAGCTTCTTTCACAACACCTTCAGGGCTTCCTTCGCCAGGCTCGGCGGGCAGGACTGGGGGTGTTTCTTCTACAACCTTAGGCACTTCTTTCACAACCTTGGGGACAACGCGCTTGGGTTTTGACTTCACCACTGGAGGTAGCGGCGGAAGCGCCTCTTTCACGATAGGCGGAGGCACGGGTTCAGGAGGGGGTGGCGGAATCACCACCGTTTCTGGACTCTCTTCGGCCAAGTGTTTTTCAAGGCGAGGAGGTTCTGGAATCGGTTCTTCACGCACTTGCACCACTGTTTCAAACACGATGGGGTTGGCAAAACGCACCAGCGGAATCGCAACCTGTGCTTTTGGATAAAGCAACACCACGGCGATGGTAAGGAGCATGAGGCTCGAAACCATCAACTGCGCTTTCCGCTCTGCACTGCGATAGAGCTGTGTGTTTTTTAGAGTACTCTGCCAAGAGGTCATTCTTTCGCCCCTTTGGCTTCGGTACTAATGATAAAGCGACCTTCGCGCTTCACCTTAGCCATATCCACAACGTTAATGAACTGGCGAAATGGCGCTTTTTCATCCATGAAAATATTGAGCAGACGATCGGGTTCTTTGTCAAGTAGCGCACCCACTTCGTCGAGCGTCACTTCTTTCTGATCCACCCAATAGGTACCATCAGCCTTCACCGAGAGAAGGATTTCTTCTCGACGAGTCGCTGGCGTAGAATTTTCTGCTTTCGGCAACACAATGTCGAGCACAGGCTTCGAGAAGCTCATCGTCAACACAAAGAAGATGATGAACATGAAGAGGCAGTCGATTAACGGCGTTAAATCGATCTGGGGTTCTTCATCAAAATCTTCAAAAAGTTCTTTCATAACACAACCTCTTTCATCCCTCTCTTAGAGAGATTCATGCACGGTGTTGTGTGGGTTAGCGTGCACGGGTTCAGTAGCTTCCCTCCTTTTGGGAATCACATTCAAGCGACGCGTCACTTCTAGAGCGCGGTAGCTGTGTTCAATGGCTTCAATGTGGAAACCCTTAAATTTCATCATGAGCCAGTAGTAGGTCATCAAGGTCGGAATCGCAATCACCAAGCCTTCCACCGTGGTGATCAGCGCGGACCAAATCCCAGAAGCTAAGGCACCTGACTGCGCGAGCGAAATATCAGAGAGCGACTGGAAAACGGTCAACATCCCCGTGACAGTTCCCAGCAGACCCAAAAGCGGCGAAATCACCGCAATGAGTTTCAACCAGCAGAGGCCGTTTGTGACACGCTTAAAGTTGCGGTAAAACAGATAGCCCACCTCTGCACGAATATCGTCCGAATGCGCACTATGCGTCGTGACGATATCGTAAATAATCTGAATCAAAGGGTTGGTACGTTTGGGGTCTCGCACAGCAAAACAGCGATCCTGACCACGCTCTAAATCAAGAAAATCGCGTCGGAAACTTTTCCAGACAGAGTTCAAATAGAGCGTTTCACGCAGCGCAATGTAAAGTGCCGCAATAGCGACAAAAATCAACGCCACGCCCACAGGGCCGAACAACGAATAGATTTCTGCAATACGTTCAGACCAGAGGTTATTCATCTTTTTATTGCCTCACTTGAGATTTCTTTTATTCCCTAACAACTGCTTAGGCTTCAATCAAGCCCGCTTTGAAAAACGTTTCGATGCATTTGCGGGCATCTTCCGCATCGGGGTGCGACTCAGCGCGTAAACGGCGTGCTTCACGTTCTGGCGTCAAGCCACCCATCATTTCCGTCACACGTCGGAAGACTTCAGGATCCACACGACCTTGGCAAAGGAAAGTGGCACAAAGCGTGTTATTTTCCCCAGCGGCGGTTAAAGCTTCGCTCGTCTTCTTTGCCCATGCTTGAGAATTCGGTTCACTGGGTTCTGCCCCCATCGTGGCGAAAACCCCAATGCGCTTACCCTTGAGTTTCGGAGCCACTGCCTTCATATCCTCTGGTGCCATCCCACGGTCACACCAAAAACCTAAGAAAACGGGGTTGAAATCGGATAAGTCTTCTGGCAACTCTTCTGCGCGCACCATCTTGGCGGAAGGAATTGCTCCATGAAGGGCATCGGCGATTTTTTGAGTGTTCCCAGTGCGAGAACTCACCACAATGAGAGGAGTGGACATACAGGTAGCTCCAAGAAAAAAGTTGGGGATTGATGTCTTAGAAAGGAAGGAGGAATGACCCTCTCCTTCCTCTGAGCTCTAAAGGGAGCGCCACTCAAAAACTCAAGGACACTCCCTCGTGGTCAAAGCTTACTTAGCAAAGCGAGCGCGAGCGGACTTCCAGGATTCCACCACTTCTTCAACCAACTTGTGGTTTTCGCGACCAACGTAAACAGCAAAGCTCACAGCGCCTTCCTTGTTGATGAACTGCACGGCATAGGAATCGCGACCCATGAAGGGGAAGGAGGTGAACACAGCCGCCACAATGTTTTCAAAAGCAATGTGACCACCAATCGTGGCGCCATTGCTCAAAATGTTGTAGTAGCTCTGGGCACGCTTACCCGTGAAGAGCTGGCCTTCAATTTCAAAGACGTGCTGATCCTTCAAAATCATCAACGTCACTTTCTTCCACGTCGCCAATTCGGCCCAGAATTCATCAAAGGCTTCGCCAGTGGCCAACGGTGCAAAAGCAGCACGATCTGTAGGCAACAAGCGGGCAGCTTCCAAATCGGACAAACCAAGGCGCTGAGCGATCGAAGAGAGCGTCACAGGGAATTTAGCCTGCATCATGGCTTCAATCTGCTGGGCCTGTTCCGGGGTCGGGGTGATGTGAGAAAGTTCTGTCATTGTTAGATTTCCTTTTGTAGTTAGAAAAAAAGAAAAAGTTATTGAGCGTTTTCCGTTTCAGTCACAAACGAAGAAACGGGTAACACCATGTCGCGCATGTCTAACGCATAGTCACACAAGCGCAAAAGCTCTAAGTCGTGGGTAATCAAGAAGATGGCACGCCCTTTATCAGCTTCGCGCTTTAAAACAGTCGCGATCGCCTGCATATTGGCACCATCAAGCCCACTTGTTGGTTCATCAAGAATCAAAATATCGGGTTGCTTAGCGAGCGCACAAGCAATCACCACGCGCTGCTTTTGCCCACCAGAGAGACTCTGCGGATGGCGACCTCCTAGTCCCACTAAATTGAGCGCTTCGATCCATTCCTGTGCCTCACGAGCGTCTTCCTCTGTGAGCTTTGGAATCGCTCTTTTCTGCGCACGCAACATGCGACCCACGGCAACCGACATCGAAATTTCTTCGGCTACCGTGCGCATCTGAAGCTGATGGTCTGCGTTCTGGAGCACCAACCCTACTCGCTCAAGAAGCGCCTTTGCACTCACCACTTGGTCGCGGAACATGAAGCGACCCTGCTGCGCTACGTTAAGCCCCGTGAGCACACGCGCGAGCGTGGTTTTCCCAGTCCCGTTGGGGCCGATCAAAGCGGTAATGCCAGGTTCAACATAAAAGGCACAACCATCAAAAATGGGCGTCTGCCCTTTATAGGCAAACTGGAGTTCTTGCACACCAAAAAGCGTATTGGCTGGCGCACGGTGTGAGAGTTTTTCTTCGGCACTACTCTGTGCGTGAGAAACCGCAACACGCGGCAGCGTGGTACGAGGATCTTCCACATCAGGGCGGCGAAGGCCGTAGCGCGCTTCCCAATCACTCGTTTCAAGCGCAGTCCAGTCGCCTCGTGCGACAATTTCGCCAGCGCTCATCACTAAGACTTCATCAACCCAATCTTTGAGCCAATAAAGGCGATGGTCCACAACGAGAATTGCTGTGCCTTCAGACTTCAATTCACTCAAAATCTTGGCCAGTTCTAATGTGGCTTCTGGGTCCAAGTTAGCACTCGGTTCATCCAAAACCAAAATCTTCGGGCGCATTACCAAGAGCGATGCTAAGGCGACTTTCTGCTTTTGTCCTTCAGAGAGCGTATGAATATCCGCGTCCAAAATATGCGCGATACCCAAGCGTTCTGCCACCTCGCCCATCACACGAGCAATATCTTCTTCTGCCCAACCGCGACTCTTAGGCGCAAAGGCAATTTCATCCTTCACATTGAGCGCAAAAAACTGTTCTTCTGGGTCCTGAAAGAGCGTCCCAATGGTGTCCGAGAGCTGCGCGAGCGGCGTCACACTAGGATTGGCCCCCGCACAACGGATTTCCCCCGTCACTTGTCCCTGATAAATCTGCGGAGAGAGACCATTCACCAGACGCATCAACGTCGTTTTTCCACAGCCAGAAGCACCCGTCACTAACTTTAATTCGCCAGGTTGTACCGTAAAGGAGAGGTTCCGCACGGCATCCTCTTCCGTATTGGCATAACGATAAGAAACGTTTTCCAACGTAATCACTCTTTGTTGCTCCTCGAAGCTTATTAGGACATGGAACGACTAGCTTCTGGGAGGTAGGATCCCAGACCCATTTCACCCACTACAACCAAGGCAACGGTTGCAACGACACCTACCCAAACCCAGCGATCAATACGCGAGAAAATGGTTTTTTGGCGCGGAACATTTAATTTTGGACCGGCCCCAATGCCTTTAAGTTCAGCGGCGACCCCCAAAACTTCAGAAGTTTTCAATGCTCTAAAGAGCACAGGAATCATCAAAAGACGCGTCGTCAAAATCGGGTGGAACGTCACCATCTTGAAGTCCATGGGCCAACCACGAATTTTGAGCGTTTCCCAAATTTGCTGAATATCGCGGAAAAAGGTCGGAATAAAGCGCAACATCACCGAGATGGGGAAAAAGAGCCAAAAGGGTAAATGCCAGCCTTCCATCGTAGAGAGCATATCTTCAACACGCGTCGTCATCGCTAAGACAAGCACCACATTCATCATGGAGACGCCACGCAAGAAAGGAATAATGAGACCGCCCGTTTTATTGCTTCCCATTGCAGGCATAATAGCCCCCACACCCATGGCAAAAAGGAGCGCCAAAATCGACATCACGAGCATCATGAGATACAGACCCAAGAGCAACTTGGGACGACGAAGCATAAAAGCATAAACCGCTGTCATCACACACAAAATCACTTGCCCTGCTAGACCCGAAGCGCAAAGCGCAACGATAGCGGTCACTACCGTGACGAGTAATTTTGTGCCTGCGCCCAACTCCGCGAGAGGACCCGTGACGGGAACGCGCTTTTTAGCGAACAAATCCTGCATGTTTGAGTTCTCCCACTGTTTTCCAACCAATCCAAAGCCCCATCAAGGAACCGATATAACCCAAAAGCACAATCGGCAATACCATCATCATGATGGCGGGGGTTTCACGTAAAAAGAGGTACGAGACGCCAAGCGAAAACGCTTTGGCTGCGAAATCATAGACTCCCGCTGCAACCCAGGGGGCATATTGGCTATTGCGCATCCCGAAGAGGAGCACCACACCTTCTGCCACCAATGCACCCAACAAGGCCGTTGGCAAAAGCGTGATACTGCCACCCATCAGAAGGCACGAGACCACGGTACTCACCAAAGTAAAAAGCAGGAGCGTGCCAGGTTTTCTCACTTTGGTCAATAAAACGATCAATAGCGTCGTAAATACGATGTTTTTAACAATGAGAGACACCGGATTCATCCCGCCACCAGCCAACGCAATCAATAAGCTTGAGAGTTTCGTTGCGGCGGCAAAAACGCCAACCAATACCAATTCTCTCGCTGACCAATACTGGTGCAACTTACTCATGATGCCTACGGGGTGAGGCGTCACCATCGAGTTTTGTTCTCGCAGGGTGTTTCCCATTTTGACTCCCATTGTGTTTTCTCAAAAAGCGCTATGAAGAAGCACTCACTTTTTTCTTTTCTCGCCAGCCTATTAATTAAATAAGGAGTAACCACCCGAGTGCCGGCGAGGCGATGTGCGTCGTCCTCGAGACGCACACTCGGGTGGTCCTGCCTAAGAAGAGGGTGGTAAACGTTCTCCTCTTTGGCGTCCTGCTGTAGTCGATTAGAAGCGAGCCACGAACTTCACTTCGCCGTAGCGACCTGCTTCATAGAAGGAGAACGGCGTGACGTAATCCTTGTTGAGGATGTTGTAGAAGCCCGCATTGATGCTGTAACGGTTCTGAGGACCGAAGTCGAAGCCACCCGTCAAGTTGAGCGTGGTCCAACCGCTATAGCGATTAACGCTGTCTTCAGCCGAAGAGGAAGAGCGAGCGAAGAGGTCTGCGCGAGCACGGCCCCAATTCACGTCCCCTGCCCACTTCACACCGTAAGTAGCGGTAAAGCCAGGACGACCCGTCTTGCTCGTGGATTCACCATTTTCTTTGTACGTACGGTGCAACAGCGCGAAGGCCAAATGCGGTTCAAAGCCAGAGTTTCCAAGGAGGTAAGAGCCCGTAAATTCCATACCGATGGTCTCAGACTTAGCCACATTCATCATCATGCTAGTCTTTTTGTTGATAGGCTTAGCCGTAATCAAATCCGTCACACGGTTGTAGAAGATTGCAGCATCAACAGTGGCTGGTCCCGAAACCCAACGAGCACCAATTTCAAAGTTGTTGCTCTTTTCTGGCTTCAGGTCAGGATTGCCCACTCGCACAGTGCGCGTCTGCCCCATGGTCGTATCGACATAACGTTCCTGGAGAAGAGGCACGCGGAAGCCCTGAGACCAAGCTGCACGCAAGGTCAAGTCATTGCGCGGATGCCACAACACACCGGCATTAAAGACGAATTGACCGTCAGTCTTCTTACCCGTAGTCTGCTGAATATTCGAGGTCTTACCAGAGCTGATGGAATAACCATCAGCCTGCTTCATGTCAGTACGGACATAGGTATAGCGGGTACCGAAGTTCAACGTCACGGTATCCGTCACGTTGTAGTCAGCAGAGGCATAGAGCGCTTGAGTCAAAAGGTTGCCACGGTAGAAGAGGTACTTATCCATGTTGATCGGACGACCCATATTACCCCGTGTAAAGCTCGTCGATTCTGCGTCAAGCTTTTCGTAAGAAAGGTCGTAACCCGTGATCAAATAAAGCTTGTCGGTAAGCGTCCAGTCAGCCTGAATAGAAGCGCCAAACTGCTTGAGCGTGTTGTCAGCTGCGTTGTCGTTGATCATGAACTTACCCGGGCCCATGAAGGCACCAACGTGGTTATCCATGTACTTCGTGGCCTTCTGATAGAAGACGTCCGTACGGATCTTGCTCAAATACTTGTTCACATAACGGATTTCATCAAAAGCACCTACCTTCAAGCGCTTCCACTCTGGCACATGTACGTAGAATTCATCGAGCGTCATGTCGGGAGAAGAAGAGTTGAAGTCCAAATCGAAGTAGTCAACGCTCGCACCGAAAACGTGGTTATCGTTGACGTGGTAAGCCAAATAAGCATTGGCAGACTTCGTTTCAAAGTCGGTCCCTTCAGCTTTACCGTGAGCAAGCTTCAAATCGCGACCGCCTTCGTACGAAGCGCCGATACGATAGTCCCAACCACCAGCAGTGCCGAAAATCTGAGCAGAGGCGTTACCACCGTCGTTAGAAGAGTTGTAACCTGCGGTCACCGTCCCTTCGACAGCCTTCTTGCCATTGCCCTTCTTCGTGATGATGTTGATAGCACCACCCAAGGCGTCGGAACCGTAAAGCACAGAGGCAGGCCCCTTGATCACTTCGATACGTTCAACCTGAGACGGATCGATCAAAATCGGGGTACCCGACATTGACTTTTGTTCCGTAATGCGTTGACCGTCAATCATCACGAGCGTACTGAAGGTCTTTTCGCCGCGAATCATAATACGCTTCGACCCTTGGCTACCGTCGGTGGTGACTTCCACACCAGGCATATCTTTCAAGAGATCTGCGATGGTTTGAGCGCCGTTATTTTCAATTTCTTTCTGCGTGATGACTGACACGGACATATTCACGTCCATGAGTTCACGTTCTACACGAGCCGCCGTCACTAAGACGTCGTCCGTCGTTACCGATTCTTCGGCTTGAGAGAGGGGCGAAACGAAAGCCCCTGCAATAGCTACCACGAGTGGCAGTTTGGTCCAATGCTTATTAGCCATTTTTTAGTTTTCTCTTTTTAAGGATAGTAATGAGGGTGTAGAACGGCGACTCATCTTAGGCAGAAGCCTGAGTGATCTGACTTTCCAAGAAAGTCACCAAAAGTTGGGCCATCGTCACGTGCCAGTACTGGCCTGCCACGGTCTGATAGAACCAATCACCTCGGCGCACCAACAACCCTGCATACACCCATTGAGCAAGGAGAGGTTCGGCGAGTTCAAAAAGCGGTAAGTTGAAGCGCTTTTCAATTTGTTTCAGGTTGATTGCGCCCGATTCCATTTCAGAAGAAACGGTGCGCAGCAAGAACCAGTTGGGACCTGGTGTCATCAACATGTTGATGGGCTTAATCCCACGAGCAACGTCCTGATGCCAGTCGTCTAACTTACGCTGAAGCATGAAGCTATGGCCAAAGAGTCGGCCACCAGCGCCAGAGCCAAAGGCCAAGCAGTCCGTAGCGCTCTTACCTAACTGGTTATAAATATTTCTTTCGCGTGTGTCCTGCCCCCAGTGGTTATTGGAGAGGCGACGCCAATTTGCATTCGTGAAGTGCTCCACGCTCACCTGGAACATGTCAGCCTTCATAGAGGTATCTGCCGGTGGCGGCATCTTCCCGTTGTTGATGAACTTGGCCATCGGAGCCTTTTCAAACACATTCAACTGGTAGCAGTCGACGCCATCGAGTGGCAAGGAAGAGGCCATTGCCAAGTCCTCTTTCCACACTTCCATGGTCTGTTTCGGGAAGCCGTAGATCAAGTCGATCACCACAGCGGCTTCGTTGTAGCTCATCAATTTTTCCAAGCGCTTCAAAATGGTGTCGCGATCATCAACGCGACGCTGCATCTGGCGCACTTCGGTGTTAAAGCTCTGCACTCCGAGCGAAAAGCGGTTCACACCGCCCGCCAAAGCTGCTTCAATCTTTTCGTCATTAAAGTTGTGAATACGGCTTTCAAACGTGATTTCGCAGTCGTTTGCAAGTGGCAAATACTTTTTAATCGCAGAGAGGATGCGCAAAATATCGGCAGGAGCCAACGCAGAAGGCGTACCACCACCAAAATAAAGCGCATGAATTGGAGAAGAATCCTGCGCAGCACGACCGTGCCAGAGTTCCAATTCTTTAATCAAAGTGTCCGCAAAGCGACGGCTCTGCTCTTCTTCATACGGATTCTGGTAGAAAAGGCAGTAGAGGCAGCGCGTTTCGCAAAATGGCACATGAATGTAGGCCAAGCTCTTGCCAGAACGTTTCCGATAGGAAAGCTCTTCGAGTTTGGCCTGAGCAGCATCGCCCAACAATGGCATGCCACCAGGTCCGGAATGCACAGCGACCTTAGCCGTAAACGCACGATGCAGTGGATCGCCCGTATTCGCATAGAAGGCTCTCACAGAGTCGGCATCAGCCATCTGTGTCTTCATAGCACGAACGCCAGCGTCAAAAGTGCCACTCATTGGTGGACGGGAGCTGTGCGGATGAGGGCGAGCTGGGGCTGCTTCAGCCTTCGCGGGTTCAGGCTTCGAGGATTCAGTATCGGCTGCTTCAGCTTTTTCCACTTCGGGCTTATCCTCTTCAGATTTGAGAAGTCCCATGCTTTTTAATGACGCAACCATCGCAGGAGGCATAGCCTCCACTGACATGTCTTTCAGAGCTTCCGACATCGAAGGCGGAATGTCATCTTTAGACATATTTTTCATGGTCTGCATCATCGAGGCAGAATGCGACATCCCTGCAGCTGGCTTCGCGCCAGCGGGCATGGCATGTGGGACCTCACCGGCAGGGGTTGCGCGGTGAGCATGCGGATGTGCGCCAGCAGGTGTTTGGGGATGCGAATTAATGGAAGCTTCCGAAGGGAAAGCTTCTTCTTTAGAATTCAACATATAGATGTTCTGAGATAAATGAGAATCGTTTTCGGTTGAAAAGTATTATAGGAAAAAAGCAACTAGGGTTGACTCCATGTCTCAAAAAGTGAACACCTGTTTTCTTATTCCTCATGAAACGATTAACATGTTGATATATAAGGATTTTTTAATATCTCATCTCCTTAAATATGTAGTCCTTTTGAGTGATAGACGAGAATAATTATCATTCGTAGTACCATAAAGATGGGATACTTGTATAGTTGCGATCTATTGATTTTCAAAAACTGATAGTTAACTTACTTTGGTGTAAGAGACTTCTGTAGGAAAGATAAATACTTCCTTTGTTTTCAGTGCTTTTAGTAGGTATATTTTTTTGTTCCCACATATTCTCCCACAGTAGGCAAAAAAGAAGGGGGGCGTTTCCGCTCCCCCCTAGGACTCAACTTTCTTTCTCTGTTTATCTATTTTACTTTCCCTGCACTATTTCCTCAAGGGCTTTTGTGACCGCCACCTTCTCCTCTTCAGTGACCACCAACTTATTTAGTATCATCTCCACTGCTCTGACCTTCAATGTCGCTATGTAGGCACAGTAGGCATAGTAGACCAGCACTAGCGCAATTGGGGTTAGCCCAAAAAGTAACAAAGTTATTGCCATTTCTCTATCCTTATCAATGAGTCGTGTTCTGCTCCATGCTTGAGTAAAAGTCTTTCACCCTCTGTAACCAGTCCTGCACCTTCTGAGAGTAATGCTGAGCATCGGGCAAGTGCTTCTCGGTCAGCGCTTGCGGGACTGGCTTTGATTCGGGCTTGTAGTTTGGCGTTGGCGTTGCGCAACCGCTCAATATCAGCGCCACGAGAACGAGCAAGATCAGTTGTGCGGTTAAGCTCATCACGCAATAGGTTAGTCGCTTCAATAAGCCTTTCATTATGTTCTTTCCTTTCGGCTTCTTGTGCCTGTAAAACGGCGATTTCTTTAGCCTTAATCTCTCGATCGTAACGCCCCGAGGTTATGGCGTCTCCTGCCGTATACCCTGCGATGAAAATAACGATTACGACCACCGCGCCGATAATGTATGTCCTAGGATTAAACGTTGTGATCACGGTTTTGTTCCTGTATAATTAACTACGGATCATCAAAGGTTCTCTTTATAAAAGACGCCCGATAGTGTGCATTTACTCCTTTTGACACTTTCGGGCGTTTTGCTTTTCTAGCCTTCTTCGATATCGAAATATTCCCTCTCTTTTTTCCTACGGTTCATCAGCCCCTTAGACGGTTGCCCTTTAACGTAAATCCACTTGGCGAACTCTTCGCTAGCGTGTGAATAACTTCCGCTATTGAGTAGACGTAATAGGGTTGATTTCTTGAGGTTACCAACCCCCACGTTATAAGCAAAAGACAAAAGCGCGATAAACTGCCCTTCGGTAACACCCACATTAATAAGTGGCGCAACATCGTGCTTTAAGCGGACTAGGTCGCCCCATAGAAGCTTCTCGGCTTCGTCCTCGCTGATCGTCATGCCTTCTTTAACGCCTTTTGTGTGTCCGTAGCCTATCGTTAGAACACCTGCTTGACATTTATAAGCCTTAGATCTAAAGCCCTCGAAGTCAGCGATTAACTGCTTGGCTAGCTCCAACGAATCACTACCCCATTGCGTAAATGGTTTGCCTTTTTCGATCACTGCTGCTTGCCCTCGTCATCTAGTTCGCTGAGGGTCTTCTTATCAATGCCAAGGCGTTTTAAGAATAAGTACTTGATGACTTGCATGGCAAGCGTGCCGAACCAACCTGCGGCACCACATAACGCGCCCGATAAATTCACTGGTGCGCCAAAAAACTGTGTTATCTGATAGGTAATCACACCTGCCATCGCGCTAATCGCTAGCTGTAAGAGAAATTCCGCAACTCTGAACATTTTCCCCTTCCTCACTCCGTCTAGATAGGATAGCCCCCCACCAATTGCGGCAAATAAACCGCAAATGAAGATATTGAGGATCTCATCGATCTGCTCTGGTTTCAACATCTTTTCTAACCTTAATCCAATAAAAAAGCCCCTCATTGGTAGAGGGGCTAGCGTCATTAATTACTTGCCTTCGCCGTTATCGTTGTTCTGCTGTTCTTCGCGTTCTTTCCGAGCCTTTTCTTCAGCTTCACGTGCGGCCTTAAGCTTTAACTGCAACTTACGGCGAAAACACTTCTTATTTGTGCAAATGCCTTCTTCATCCTGAGCCGAACGGCAAGTTGGGCAATGGTTCGATTCAAACATGCTTATTCTCCTTCGCCCGAAATAAGGGCTAAATATACAGATCGAGCCTTCTCAGCTTCTTCCTTATCGCCCATGATCGAGTAGGTAAGGTAGTCTTCTTTGGCGGCCGCCACCTTCGCATCGTGTGCGCTAAGTTCTTCTTCAATCAACTTAGATTCAAGTTCTTCCGCAGAAATTTCTTCAACCGACCAGGATGGGTCTTCGCCCTCACCACGCACTAAACGATGGGTTTCCGAACCGTTCGTTAATGACACCATCAACGCTTTAAGCTCGGTATCGTGAGGAGTATCGCTAAAGTGAGAAACCACCACGCCCACACATTCCGCAGCACTGCTCGGCTTCTTGATCTGAACCCACTTCTTGCCGTTCCACTTAGCCCAATTGAGCGCGTCAAAGTTAGGCTTAATATCCGTGGCGTTTTGGGGCATTAACCAATCGCCATTTTCCTTTTCGTTCTCTTGTGCAAGGCTTTCTTCTTTGTAGAAGCCTTCACTGTCAAACACATATACGGGTTTAGTATTCATGTTTCCAAACTCCAAATTGACTAATAAAAAATTGGCGGACTTGGTGCCGCGGTTAAAACGATATACCGCTAGTGTCGGGTACGGTCTATCTCTTCGAGGTCACCAAGCAGACACCGTTCCGCGTTCAAGCCCTTTTCTTTTGGTCGTGCTTAACGCTACTTAGACCGATAGGGGCGGTAAAAATAAAATGGGGCTGGATAGAAGGCGATACCCTCGTTATTCCGCCCCAAGAAATGAAAAAGCGTAGATCCCACCGAGTGCCGTTGAATGCACTGGCGTTATCTACGCTTTCCCTTGACTTAGCCCTTTCCCCAAGCCTTCGTGCCTTCTACATCATAAGACTTGATGATGAAGAAAGCCCTCATCGATGCGCTTTGAACCGTTGATGATTTGCCGTATACGCCGTTAGCCCTGCTAGCAGAAAACGCCAATTCCCCATACGTATTGCTTGTTTTCGAAGGCGAATAAACCGAGTAGCTGAAAGAATCCGTGACCGATCTAGTAGATAACGCGCCAGATGCGGCGAAGGCAACCCCTGCGCCAGAAATGTTCGTATCTAGCTTTGTAGCCCCCGTTATATTCGGTAACCCTGCTTCCATGTAAACGCCAACTTGACTCGCGTCAGTCGTACCTTCAAGCACTCGACCCATCAAGTTCGGCAACGTTACCGTAGTCGATCCGTTGCCACGGAACGCAGGTACGCTTGCCAAAACCGCGGCCAATTCGGGATATTGCGAACGCCGAATAGTCGCGCCATTACACAACAAATAACCCGAGGGAACGGTTCGACCTGCCCACGCAACGAGAGTGCCTGGCAGCACACGTCCGCCAAACGGCGCGTATCCCGTCAGCGTATTAGTAAGAATCGCGTTAATTAAAAGCTTCGCAATTGCAGGGCTTAACAAGCGATCACTTACCGTTGTTCCTACGGTCGCGTCACTAGCCGTTGCGTAAACCGTGTTGTTTAACTTCGGCAACGTTACCGCGCCGTCCGCGATCTTTGCCGTGGTTACCGACTTATCCCCTAACTTAGCCGTCTTAATCGAAAGATCGGCGATAGCGTTAGGCACGTAATTCGAAATAGCCTGTTTAAAGTTCGCGTAAAGCTCCGTTGCGTTAATCGTTGCGTTAGCGTTGGTGTTATCCGCAACGAACTGACCGATGGTGTACCCTGCGGCACCACCCTGCGCCAAAATAAAATTAAACTGCTTAGACGAGGCAATACCTGACCCGAACCCTGTCTTTCGGGCGTCTAAGTTATTCCACTCTTGAAAGTCGATGACGTTCGCCGTATCACCGTTGGCAAATGGTAAAAGCTGATTTGTTGCCATTATTAGCCCTCAAATAAAAAAGGTTAGCCGTTATAGCTAGCCTGTAAATCCTTATGTATTCGTTTAAAGTCCGCCTTCAATCGAAAAGAAGGGAAACCACGAACCGCCGTCCAAACCTTGAACGCTTGCCGTTTGATAATCGAGACCAAACCAAGGGTTGTTATCCGTGATGTTCACGCCAACCCCTGCAGAAACGATATCGATAATTCGGCGCGTGATTAATTCCCAAACGATGATCGGGGTTGTTCGCTTCGTGAGGTTAATTGCGATCTCCATCGTTTGGTAGTCCTGCAGATCGATCACCTTGGCGTCTACCCCGAAGTGGGAAAGAATCTTAGTAATCAGTTCTGGCAACGTGCCGTTGATACCGTCCCAATGGTTAATCAATACCTTCGACTTAAGGACGGCGCGATAAATCTCATCGTCTAATCGGGTAATCCCATCATCTGGATCGTACGGCTGTTTCCATACGCCTAAATCTAGCCCGATACCGTCCTCATCATCTAAGGCGAAATAAACCCCTGTGAGGCGTAAAGGCAACTCGCGCGATACCCCAATACGAACCCCTAACGCGTCTAGTTGATCGCCTATTGCGTAATCGAGGCCAAAATCGCGTTGCATGTCGGCGAGGCGTTGTCGCTCGATCTCGTTATGCTGAGTGAGCAAATAAACCAACTCTTTAAACTTCGGCTTATTTCGGTGCGCCCCTGCGATTAGTTTCGTGTATTGGTTTTCATGGGTCACGCTTGCACCTCTACTTGAATGTCGTCAACGGAACACTTCGCCGCTTCGTTCCACAAAACTGGAATACTCTTAGTTGCGAGGACTTCACCCTTTCGGGCTAAAGCGATATCGAGCAAGTCGAAACGAGTGTCCACATCTTCGGGGTTTACCGCCACCGAAAGCGTGCGAGCCACATTAACCGCTACGCCAATCGGCAAGCTATTTATGTAGGTCGCAATGCGGTTTTTAATCTCGTTATCGACCGAACTAAGGTAATCCTGCGAGGGCTTAATCTTGACCTTAACGGCAATGTCGACCACCTTCGGACGGCTAAACTTAACCGTGTTTGGGTAACCGTAAGAATCTTGATAGACCTTAGTAATATCGCCGTGCGTGCCTGTACCCTCACCCTTCTTGACGTAAATAGTTTTGGCGATCTCCTCGGCGTCTCCGCCGTCCACAATAAGCGCAACAGTATGTCCTGGCACTCCGTTGTTATCGATCGCGCCAGTGTCGTTCTTAACCCCTGCTACTCGCGTTACCCCTTTAAGGTTGAGTAGCGAAGCCTTAATGCCGTCCCAAATCGATACGCTAGGCAATGCCGTGCTTCGGGCTTGTCGCGCTCGTAATGCGCTATCGGTTTCTTCGTTCGCGCCCTCGATCGCGTCCTCTTTATTAAATACGCGCTGCCACCCTAGGGTCGGCGTCCCGATCTTATTGATCGATCCGCTTACGGCTTTCGTTGCTCCTGCATCTTCGGCGATTGCGGTGACCGTGATCTCGCCCGATGTCGGAATAACCACACGTTCAGGCAAAACCCAACGATTATTAAATGAATCGATCGCAACGCCGTTGATGATCTCCGCCCCTGCTTGCCCGATTAAGGTCAAGTCCGCTTGCGACTTCGTGGCATGGTGCCGCACTACGCCGTTTTGAGCGCACACACTATCAAGCCCTAAGCCCTTAGCAGTACGAGGCGAGAAGCTCGCATACGTGGCTGCACACTGCGCGTTGGCGTTGTGGCGCGATAAGGCAATGGTCGCTAATAGTTGCCCGTCCGCGGTATCTGGATCGAGGTTAATATCTTCGCCAAAGATACTGCGTAGCTCGTTCTTAAAGTAGTCATAGACCTCTTCGTAGCTCGGGACTTTAACGCCGTCAGCTGTAAGCTTAAAAACTGGATCTTCAATCATTACAAAACCTCTTTAATTTCAGCTAGACCGTAAGGCGTTAAGATTTCAGCCGTTACCGTTAAACGGCGTTCGTCAGGGTTCAAGATCGTTTCAAATCGCGTGATCGATAGAACACCCTTCGTTTCTAAAATACGGCTTCTAAGAACAACGTCCACCGCGTCATGCTTGCCTAAAATCTCTTGTAGCCACGGCGTGCCTTCGTTTAGGTCTAAGAACCATTCCCCACGCCATAACTGAAGGCGAGTAGATACGTTCTGCGCAACTCCTTCGGCGGTGTCTTGGTAGAAGTCCATAGCCCCATGACCGAACGAGTAGTCGCCGTTTTCGTCCATTTTCCGAACCTTCATTTTTCCCCCAATAAGAGTTATTTCGGTGCGCTCGTGGTGCCGCCACTATCGCCAGTGTGAACATGGCTTTGTAGGCTAATGTCTCCTGCCTTAACGTCCTTACTCGCGTTAATGCCACCAGTGAAGGTTGCCGTAGCCCCACCACTGCCGCCTCCTGTAATCTGACCATTAAGCGCGATGTTCGGAGCGGTAATCGTTGCCAAACTGCTAGCGTTAACCGTGAACGTGTCGCAATTAATAACCGTGGTCTTGGCGTTAACCGTGAACGTATCCACGTTAGCCGTGAACTTGGTCGGCGTGGTCAAGGTGAATTCATGGTTCGAGGGGTTAAGCTCGAAGAAGGCGACCCCGTCATTCGATCGCAATTGAACCGCATTCGTGCTTACGTTCGGGATAACGTTCGGTTGCGAGTAGACGCCCACAATCGCGAAACCGTCCGATAAGTCGTGCATGCGTATTTCGACTGGCGGTTGAACCCCTCCGTTTTGCCACCATAAGTCAATAGCACGGCTAGAGAAGACCACCAAGCACTCATCGCCTTTCTTAATGGGAAAGGTTAACGAGCAACCACCACCACGAGGAAAGACCACAGGGCAATCTAAAAGCAAGGGTAAATTCACGAGTTCGATCGTGCCGTCTTCTTTAGGTATCTTGCCTTGGATCGAGGGCTGTACCTCGCACGTCATCGCTACGCTATCGAAGCTCTGGACGATCGCAGGTAATGCCGTCCAAATCAATGTTTGTCGACTATTAAATAGCTGATCGAACTGCAGGGCTTCGTTCTGAAAGAAAACGTTAGGATTCATTCGCTCATTACCTTCTTAGCTGTTCGCCATGGTCGACATAACGGTGGGCGTCATCGGCTTAATCGAAGCGTTAACCCCTTCGCAAATCAAAACGCAATACCACTCGGTGCCGCGTGTATCCCCTCGGATTTCGCGCGAAAGCACTCGATATAAACCGTCCGCGCTTTCCATGGCGTTAGTCGAGGTGTTAATAGTCTCGACCCCTTGGTTGACGTCCGTTTTATATGCCTCTCGTTGAATCGAAGCGTTATCGATCTGGATTAAGCTATGAAAATCGAGGCGCGGATCGAGTAAGCAAGTAAGCTCAATTCCGTTAGCCGTGATCTTCGGGCGACCGATTAGCCCCGTTTGTGCATTAAGAACGATTACGTCTTTATCTTTGTCGTACGTTGGGGCTTTAGGCACGGCAATAATCCCATCGTTACCGTAGCCCCAATAAAAGCCGTTCGTATCGCATATGCCGTTCATTGCTCGTTCACTGAGCATATAAAGGACTTTTCCGCGTGGTAACCGCCCTTCCATCGTTTCGTCTGGGTGGGCGATTTCCTTCACGCCTTTATCCTTCATCGACTTCGCAATAATCCCGAAGACCTCGTTTTGTGTAGCCCCTTTAGGAATAGAGGCGTTAACGACCGCGTACTGATGGGCGTGATCGCCAGTAGCGCAAACCAACCGCATAAACGTATCGGTTTCGCTTTCGCGGCCAGTCGATTTCCACCACAAGTCCCCTCGGAAAATAACCCCGTGGTCATTCTCGTACCCTGCCTCGATGATCACCTGTAGCTTATTCTTCGGGTCGTACGTGGCGTTCGGGTCGATATGAATGCGATCAACGGTAGATTTAGCCACGTTATAAACCGTGATTTCAGCCGTGCAAGGTTTGCCTACTAACTGCTGAGAGATACGAAACTTAACGCGAAAGTCCGAAAGGTCTAAGGCTTCTTTATTGTCGTTATCGGTCGCCACGTACAAGCGAAAGTAACGAAGCCACTTCGCGTTATTAGTCATCTTCATCGCTCCAGTAGAGGTGCAACGCCTTGCCCATATCGCTATAGCTCGGCTCGGCGTTCTTGTCGCCGTCATAAACTGCATAAAAATGCCCAAAGCCTAGGTGCTGATACTGCGAAAACAAATCAACCCCACAAACAAGAGGCACGCCATAAACTGCACGCCCCTTATTTAAGCTTTCTACGTCCATAAACCAACCGCCACCCACCGCGTTAAGGTAGATAAACCGCAACTTAAAGCGGTTATCTCCTAGCGTTACCGTGAACGATTGCGCCCCACTACTCAAGGGGATCTCCATAAAAGCCATGACTTAAACCCCTTATTTAGTTAATGCGTAGCAAGGTCTTTTGTGCTTGTGTAGCGGACTTATTCCCTTGATCGACTACGCCACCAGTTCGGCTAATATCCTGTTGGATCGAGGCTAGGGCAACGGTTCGCGTGGTCGCTAATAAGATCTCTTGGAACGTTACCTCGATGATGGCCGCGTTCTCAGTGTCGACCGTGGTCGTTGTCTGGATCTTGGTAATAATGACGTTGTCATAAACGCGCTTGCCCGTAGAAAGCTTTAGCTGTTGCCGTTCTTCCTGCATTTTGAGCAAGCGTTTATAAACATCGTTAGCCGATTCAAGCCCTCGGAAAATCGAGCCGTCTAAGACCGAATTTAAGAGGCGAGAGGAATTAGACCAACCAAAAGAACAAACCACGGTCGCTGGTTGTTTATAGGCGTGATCGCTAATCTGTGCGCCTGTATCGACTGGGTGGGTCGTAACCGTTACCTCATCACTATGAAACTCGGAAATAGTTACATCGGGGATAATAGACTCCCCTGTAAGACCACCTAATAGATCGCTCGGCTCAATCGAACGCTTCACGCCTAACAAAAGGGCTTGTAAAGAAGCCATGATTTAGTCCTCTTACATCGTTACGGACGGCGCACGGTACAAAGCCTCTTTCGTGTGCTTCTGCACTTCGTCAGATACGAGCTTAGGATCTCGCGCCCCGTTAACTTGAATGTTCTGATTAATCACTACGCTATTGCTCGAAGCCACCTTCTTGTCCGAAACATCGTACCTAAAGCGTTCTTTCGTCTTAGAGGCTTGTTCCGCTTCGGCATAATACGCGCCCTTATTGACGCCCATACCGAGCATGTCGGCGGCACCACGACCATTTTCATGGTCAATGATCGCCATCGTTAAGGCGTACAACTGGCGAGGATCGCTAAGATCCAATCGAGAACGACCGCCAATATCTGCCTTAAGCGTCTTACTCATCGACTGCGCGACTGCTTGAATATAGGCTTGCGTGTTGTTTTCGTTGCTCGGCGCATAAAGACTAAGCAAGCTTTCAACGTTTTCAAGCCCTGCGTTCTCGTAGCGTTTGAGCTGTTGCATGAGCTTTAAGACGCCCTCGTTCATCGTGTCGTAGACGGCAAAACGTCCGTCAGATTTTTCGCCACGAAGCGCTACACGATTGCCAGGATTGTTGTTGCGTATGCCACGAGCGCGCGCGATCTTTTCGCGTTCCTTATCGCCCTTGTACATTTCACGCAATAACTGCGAATCGAGGCTTTGCCCTTGTGTCGCTTGGTTCTGGCTCGGGGAATTTGGTTCCATCTTGGGGGTCGCGTTTTGTGGCTCCTGCTTGCTCTCTTCCTGCGCTTTAATCTTCTGTCGCGCTCCTTCGCGGTTAGCCTCGATTTGGTCTGCGCTAGCGTCCCATACGCGGTTAACCTCGGACTTGCTGAATCGGTCTTGGCGGTAATCTTCAATATCGTCATACCACTTCGCCATGTGGTCGATCCCTAAGTACTTCGTGAGCTTATCGCCCCATCCTGTACCTTTAAGCGCGGACTTAATCAGCTTTGCGCGACCGAGCGCTGCATTCTGGATCGAGCCAATGCCGATTTGTTCGGCAACGTCTTTAAGGAATTTAAAGCGATCGATCTTCTTGCCGTCCGCGCCAACGCCACTAAAGAGGCTATTCATAAAGCCCAAGACTTTCGGCGACTTATCTTCGACCCATGAGGCGAGGTTTTCTAAGCTCTTATCAAGCCCTGTTTGCTTAATAAAGTCGACCGTCATTTGCTTACTCGCCATACCTAGCGAACTAATGATTCGATCGAAGGCGTTAGAAAGGCGGTTCGCTACAACGGCGTTATCGTTTAGCGTGTTGCCAAGCCCTGCGTTCGCAACCTTGGCTTCATTGATAGCCTTCAAAAAACCATCGCTGATAATGTCGTTATATGCGCCACCTAGCCCGATCGCGTCAGCTTGCATTTTTGCGTAGGCGGCACCATGGGACTGCGTTAAGTCCACTAATCGGGTTCGTATGTCCAACATAACGTCCGACATATCCCGAAGGTTGCCCGTGGCGTCATAAAGATCAACGCCTAAATTCTTCTTTAGGTATTGTTCAAATGGCGCGCCTAAACTAATAATTTTCTCCTTGAGATTGGAGAATGCCCCTGCTACCGCGTCAACGTTTCCGCCCGACCGTTTCATGGCTTGCAAAATATTCTGCATGCCCACTAAGGACGAACCCACGTTACGCGATTCAATGTAAAGCTTATTTGTGTCGTAAACGGATTTAGCGAAAGCGGCCGTAACTGCTGTTCCAACCGCTAACGCTCCCTTGGCGATAGATTTAAAACGAATGTTCGTTTCTTCTACGCTATTGTTGAACTTCTTCAAGCCGTCCTTATCGACCGAGAAGCCGAGCTTGACCAAGAAGCCTTCTAATACGCTAGCCATCGTTCATATACCTCGCGATCTCGTTCTTGTTGTGTATCTCGTTATCTAAATAAGCGTTCATTAAAAGAACGTCCTCAAGGGTTAACGTGCCATTGATTAGGCTTTCATATCTGCACATACCCTCGCGAACTGGGCGCATTAAGTAGTCCAGCCCATCGGGTAACGTAAGTAACCGGCTTTCAAGCTCTGGATCGATTACGCCGCTTTCTCTTCGTTCGAGTTGAAAAAGACGGCGATAATAGGGCGGATCTCACGAGCCAGTACGTGCATGACGAGCTTTAACGCGGAGACGATGTCGAGATCGTCATACATCAACGCGCCATCGACTACCAACCGCCCAAAGCCTCGATCGTGCTTAACCTCAACGCAACTAAGGCAAGTATTAACAACGCTCTCGAAGTCGTTGCGTGCCATCATCGAAAGGCGATAAAGAGTAGGCTCGGAGGCAAGAAATAGGTTCTTAATCTCGTCAACGTACTCATCGGGCGAAACTTGGTTTTCGTCCTTAGACGCTTCGATAAGTTTGGCAACGTGTCCTAAGACCTCACCGAAAAGTGAGGGGGCTAATGGGGCGATCAATCGTGCGACATGTAACGCGTCAGAAAGACTAAGCTTTCCAACGCGGTACTCACGAGACCCGATAACAATAGTTTCAGGCTCAATTTTCATGATTAGTAAGTTCCAGTGATCGTGTCGATCTTGCCACAGTCAAAAGTCCATTCAAGGGTCGTACCGTCTTCGCTATAGGTGCGATCGGGTTGCTTCTTGAATGCCACGCTTCGAGCCGTTACGAGTTCCTTGTTACCGCTATTGGTGATAGCGATAGCGTTGTTACCCCACGCGCTAGATGAGAGGGCTTGTGCGTCATACATCGCCTGTAAGATCTTGTTCACTGGCGAGGTATACAACAAACGAACCGTGATCGTTCCCGATTTGTCCTTGCGCAACGAGTGCATAACCTCGCCATCAGCCCCGACCGTCATGTTGTTTCGGTCTTGGTTGAGGGTAACGGTAATGCCTTCTTTTGCCACGGACGAACCGTTGCCAAGGTTCACCACGCCACCAACGCCAGTAAGTGTGGCGTTAACGTCCATAAAAGAATAAGTAGCCATTCTCTAATTTCCTCTTATCGGTTAACCGTAAGCGTTACGTCCACAAAGTGAATCGCGCCCTTCAACTTAATTGCGCACTGGATCGGTGGGGCTTTACGTGCCTCACGATCTGCCACACTCTGCTCGTCCATCGGCGAGATATAAACGTAGTAGCCAGTCGACAAGGTATCGCCACGTTCTAGCGCGCCGAAACCGTCCGAGTTCCAAACCCCTGCGGAAATAAGACCATTTGCCACGCCTTGATCCAAAGCCTTGGAGATCGTAGCCACCAAATCGGTCGAACCCGATTCGTCCTGCCCCACCTTCTTCGCGCTGAATAGCAAGTTCCAAACGGCGGTCTGAACATAGTTCTGCAACCAGTCCAAGCCGTGGCGTTCGTCAATGTACCAACCGCCAGACATTGCGCCTTCCTGCAAGATCGCCGTGTCGTTGTCGTAGTTAACGAAAACGTTGACGTTCTTCTTCTTCAAAGAAGCGGCCTGAGAGGTGCGAAGGTTTTCCGCGGTAATCGTGGGACACTGCTTGAACTTGAGTGTAATCGTGGTATTAGACCCTGCGAAGTTGATCGTAGACATGCGCCCGAAAATGCTCACGGCCGCATGGCGGTTTGTCGAGCTATAAGCCGTAAGGGTTCTATTAAGGGCGGCTCCTGCGAGTTTAGCCCCCAAAGAGTTATCCTGAGTGCCGTCAAGTTCGGCGGTATCCGTCAAGGTGAAAGCAACAATACGGCTGGGTTCAGCAGCTTCAATGGTCGAAGCAACGGCTAAGGCGTCCTCTTCCTTACAGTCCACTGCGACATACAAGGCGTACCAAGTCGGAAAGTCGAGCAACTTATTCACTGCGTCAAGCAAGCTTTCGGCTGCAACACCGCTAACCTTGGTAGTGCCTTTATCAAGCCCCATGAGGGTACTGAGTTCGGTTGCCGTGGCGTTAGCTACTTTCGATTCAATGCCAGTACTAGAGGCAATGATCGAAAAACGCTGACCATCAAAAACGCACTTACCCTTTCCGTTTAATCCCTCGGTAATCTTTGAGGCAACGCCGTTAAGGTTCGATTCTGCGCTAAGGTTGACGTTCTTAACGCTAACCTTCGAGCCGTCAATCTCAACGTCAAAAGCCCCTGCGGTAATAGCATTAAACGGCGCGATTTCCTGCTGATTAACGGCAAGGATTGCACCCTTCAAAAGACCACTAGTCGCCTTGTTCGCCCAACGCCCGATCTGCACTTCCTGCGGTTTCGGAGATTGAGAGAAGAAAGCTACGGCGGCCTGATATTCGGGCGAACTAGAACCGAAGGCACTAGCGATATCGCCTAACTCGCTAGCACTGTAAGAAACAATTCGAGTATCGGTATCGATTGTTTCGCTCGTCCCCAAAATCAACGTAGCCCCGAAATTACGAAGGGCGGCCGCTTTGGGCGACATTTCCACTTTCACATTAACGACCTGTGAAACTGGTAAAGTAGGTTTCGTCATAACTTACCTCTTTCGTCTGTAATAAATTCCACGTCTGCACTCGCGATCGAGCGCACACCATACGTTCTTGTTACCGAACGCCCAACGGTAAACACCACGCTAAAGCCATCGACCCACTGCGAGTTCACTAGTTCGGGTACACGCAAAATATCGTCCGCCACGCTTTGAACCGTTAGCCCATAGCGTTTAAGTTCGCGGTTGTTCTGCGTAACCTGTATGCCCTCGCGAAAAGTATCAGCCAATAAAAAAGCGTTGCCACCGTAAAAAGTCGCAACGCATTTAAGAGACTGAAAAGAGGTTTTAGTGATGTTGTCGTTCGCCCCTGCCTTATCGGGCTTAAAGCCCTTTTGGTATGGCGTGCCGTCCGTCTTAATCGAGGTGATACCGATCGCGCTCCAGTCCTCGCCGATCTTCGGTTGGGTGCCGCCTTTCGGTTGCCAACGCTTACGAACCTTCGTTTTATCTAGCCCCGTAATCGAGGCAAGGTAAATACGCAAAACGTCCGTAGGCTCGTTGCCATCACACGTAAGATCTGGCAAAACACCCTTTCTGGTCGAATCTGTAGCGCGGTTGATTTCAACTTTATTCATCGTCTACTACGTCCTCGGGGATACAAATAAGGCGAATCATTCCTTCGCCAAAGTGCGAATAATCGACCTTATCTTTAACCGTGTAACGCCGTCCGCGATACTCCAACGAATCAAAGCCCGTAGCCGTAAACCCTTCGGGGGCTAACTGCGCTAGGTAACGAACGAGGATCGATCCAGTACGCCGTAGGGCTTCTGGTAGTCGCTCGATAGTGTGGATATCTGCCGTGACTACGGCGTTAATCTCAGCACTAACACGCTCTTCCCATACTGGGTTACCGTTCTCGTCCGTGGTCTCAACTCGGTTAATGAGGCGAATCGAGCTAGTAAAAAGAGGATCGTTAAGAACCTCAGATAGATCTAATAACGCCATCGCCTTAATCCTCTTCGATCACAATGCCTTGAATCGCCTGTCGCAACGAGCCAGTATCAATAAGGGGCTTCATCGTTGCAGGGTCTTGGTTCGGGTTGCGCTTTAAACGTTCGCGAATAGTCATCGGCGAAAGTGGCGCAAAGTCCGCTTTAACCATGTACTCTTGAACGCTGGCCGCAGCGGTTAGTGCTGCCGCCTCCATGCGCTTATCAAAACCCTTTAGGTCGTCACTTAGGGCTTGTTCCATTGCCCCTCGCATTAACCCCGATATCGTCCCCTTGTTGTACTGTACCCCTGTCTGTAAGAAAGGACGGGGCGGAATGTTTTCGTATGGCGAGCCGAATTCATGCTTAAAGCCAAGCTGTGAATTGGTCGGCTCATCGCCACCGCGAACATCGCCGTCAGCCCCTTCGGCTACACCTACATAAATACGCGTTCGGCGTATTTTGTCGACAATGCGGTTAAGGTCTCCAAGTCCGCTTTTCGTTTTGGCGATAGAGGCGAACGGCTTGTTGGTCATAACTGCACGCCCCCTGCGCCGAAGAGATACATAAGATCCCAAAGCTCGCGACCGTATGCGGTTGTGTTGTACAACCCTGCGTCCGCATTAGACCCCTGCGAAACGTCAAAGCTCACACTTGCGCCATCTACGGACTTGCTATTAACCACACCCAAGGCGTTTCCATCAATGCCGTTACCACCCGAAGATGACGAACCCACCATCTTAAGAAAGTGGGCTACGTACAAACAAATCGCGTGTTCGCGCACAATGTCGTCCGCCCATACCTCTGGATTAAAGAAGGCATAGGCAAGGTTTAAGCGGATTTGAACGGCGGTATCGGGATAAAGTCCTTCGGTAAATTCGGGGAAATGCTCCCTAAACTTACTGATCGTTAGCTTTTCCTTTGCCACGGTTGCTCCCTCGCTTAGTAGGCTTTTCGGTCGAGGATTCGGGCGCTTCCGTCTGCGGTTCTTCCGCCTTGGTGCCGCCTTCTTCCTCTACGGTATCCGCCACGTTCTGGGCTTCTTCGTTAGGTGGTTCTGGCGTTTCCGTCTGCGGTTCGACTGCTTCGGGTGTGCCTAAATCCTCACAAAGAAGAGAACGTGAGCGGATAAATGCGTTTTCGGCGACTTCGTCCTTGACCTCGTAGGGTTCGCCTTTCTTGAAGAAGAAATCTTCATTAGGCACGCCCTGCTTGCGCAAGGTAAAGAACACTGGACACTTTAAAATTATCCGCTTCATCGTTTCGCTCCTTAGTTGGCGAGAACGCCGTAAAAGACCATTTCGGGACGGACGAACTCGACCGCGCCCATTGCGCCAAAGTACGGAACGCTCTGTTCAAACTGGTTGTACTGCACTGGCAAGGACTGCAACTGCACCAATGGGAAACGAACAACGTCCTCTTTCTTCGTGTAAGCCACGATACGAGGCTTATCAAAGAAATCTTCGCTAGCCAACCACTTGCAAGGTGCAATGGTCAACTCGTTTCCGTTAGCCTTCGTCAAAGAGTTTTCCAAAACGAAGTTCAAGAGGTTCATCGAGGTATTCGGCAACTGAGTACTAACCAAGCTAGCAAACACGGACGGTGGCACCAAGATGTTGGTCGGCAAACGGGTGTAGTTCGTAGCCTTCCAAGCTTTATCAAGAACGCCGTTAAACTGCTCGATAACGCTCTTAGCCGAAGCTGTCGGATCGAACTTGCCGATGTTGTGAGCCATAACTTCGTCATCGTTGTTAAGCAAGCCCTTAACGCCCAATTCCTTATCGCCCACGTAAACCTGAGCATCGATATCGAGCTGATGTTTCATCTTCATAGCGTTGTACTTCTGGGCGTCAATCGGGCGACCTGCCTGTTGAGCCTTCATAAGTTCAAGCACGGTATAAGAAACAATCATCCCCCAAGGGGTCAACGGTTGCATTTTCTTTTCGTTGGAAACGCTAACACGTGCAGGGGTATTGCCAGAAACGGAAATCCAAGACTTGCCGCCGTTAGACGTGCCAGAAAAACCGCCAGCGTAGTTAGAAACGATGAAAGAAGAAACTTCATCGGCGGCCGTAACGTCAGATCGCAAATCGATATCACGCGACCACGTGGTATCAATGATCGGTTCGTAAAGCGTCTGATCAAGGCGTTCAAGTTCACCAATAAAAAACGCGCCAGTAGAAGTTACGGCCGCGTCATTAAAACGTTGCGTCATAAGGTCTCACCCCCTTATTAGATGTTGAAAGAGATTTCAGCCAAGCCGTCAGCGTCAACCGCGCCCATGAACTGTGCGCCTTCGATCGCCGTCCCTGCGGCTTCTGCCGTAACTTCGCCCTTGGCGGTCAAATAGACCTTGTCGCCGAGTGCAGGCGTTCCGCCCTTGCACTTAACGGCTACGTAGCCCTTGCGCAAAACGCCAATCGGTGCGCCTTCGGTCGGGTGCTGATCGCTCGTCTGAGCTTGTCCATAGAAGCGGACGGAAAAGCCGTAGACCTTCCCCGCGTCTTCAGCCGACTTGCAAGGGGTGATGGCGTTCTTTGCGTCATTCACCTTCACAGGAAAACCAAAGGCGACCACTGGGGCTGCCTTGTCGTTGAGTTTCGTTTCTACTAAGTTCGTGTAGTACGCACGCGTGAGTTCACCTGCGAATCCACGCGGCATGCTAGTGCCAATAAATTGAGCCATTACTTGTTACTCCAAAATTTGTTGTACATAGCGTTGAGTTCGGCGTTAGACTTGCGCCCCGAGGGTTGCGTCATCTTGCTGTCGCCGATCTTGAATTTCGGGTTCTTGCTAGCGCGTGCCGTGGCAAGCGTTCCCTTGAAATAAGCGTCCAAGAGTTCGCCCGTTGCGCCATCGACCGAATCCCCGAACTGGTTAAAGCCCGATTTCTTGATGGCGTTGCGCTTCAAGCGTTCGAGCATGTTCACGGTGAAACGTCCGTCCTTAGAGTCGGCGGTCGGCTTCTGAATGCCCTCGCACAGTTCCTCGGCGTCCGCGATCACCTGCTTTGCCTCATCGGGGTTCACGGCTTCTTCGTCTTCGTCCGCGACCTCTTCCTTCTTTTCCTCTTCGGCTTCGCCTTCTTTCGGCTCTTCCTCATCGGCTAAAGGTTCTTCCTTCGGCGCGTTAAGTCGTTGATCGATCTCGGCGAACTTCTCGAGGATCGAGGCAAGTTGCTTTTCGATCGCGTCCAAACGGCTAACTTCGGGTTCGGGCGTGGCGGTTGCTTCTGCCTTTTCGGGCTGTGCTTCTTCCTCGTCCTTAGCCGTGATTTCGACCGTGTCTAGAGTTTCGTTAAACCCTTCCTCGTTGCCGTCCTTAAAGAAACGGCGAAGCATGGTTTTAAGACTTGGTGTCATCTTTTCGTCCATAATTCGGCAGGTGCTTCCGCACCGCCCTTCTTTAACAATCGCAAGGTGGTTTCCCACAATGCCCCTGATATGCCCTTGTCCGTTTCCGTCATCGATCACCTGAGCGTCATACCCACAAGAAACCTCCTCATAGGTGCCGCCTTCGACAAGATCGATCCCGTTCTGCGCGGTCAAAAGCAAATCGGCGAGAAGTTGGTCGGATCGCTCCCCTTCTCCTCGCCGAACATTCTTTAAGACCCCTATACTTCGCCGTTGCCAGTTACTAGGGTCGACAAACTCGGAATGCCCGATAACTACGGGCTTGCCCTCAAAACTTGCGATAGTCTCGGGGTTAAACAACTCTTCTTCCGAGCGCGAAACAAAACACTTGCCAATCGCGTTAGGCTTAATTCCGCTTTGCTCGGGCGAGTACTCAAAATTTCCAGTCCGAGAAATCGCGACGTCTTTGCATAACAAAAAGCCCTCGGGGGTTTTCTCCTTCCGAGGGCTTAACTTTTCCGTTGTGTATATCTTTGAATCTTTAAATCGCATTTATTCTCCTCTGCCGTCATCAAACATCGATTCAGGGAATAGAGGCGAAGCCGTACATCTACAGTTAAAGACGGTGCCTGGGTGGGCGCGTATCGCTTTTCCGTTCTTGCCTATATCGCAGATCGGTGGCTCGTCCCACTTATGGAACGTTCCGTTTAGATGGGCGTGCATGCCACGAACGCGACCGTCTCCGCTCGTTTGCCAGATATAACCTTCACTGCCTACTGCCCTAGCTCGCGCCTCGGTAAAGTTGGCACGCGCTCGAGCGCATTCAGTTCGGGCTATCCTTCGCGCCTTGTACTCGCCTATGTCTTTCCAGTGCGTACGAATGTCTTCTACGAAGTCTTCAAATCGAACGCCCTTTCTCATCGCCTCTTGCGCCCATACGTGAACCTTCTCAGCAGCGAAACTCGGTAAGGTCTTAATAAGGCGTTCTTGCTCCTCTTGTAAGGTATCGAACACCTTGCCAGTCCCTGCCTCTCGTAACTTATCGGCGACCGCACGGTTTAATTTCTTGCCATGCTTGCGCCACTCTCTTAAGTCCGATTCCGATGCACGCGTTAGCATTCGTTTAGAAACGTCTAACGCCCAATCGGTTAGATCACCCTCGAGGACGTCCATACGAGAATAAAAAGACTTGAGGCGGTTAAAGTTTCCACCCTCTGAGGCGAGTTGCTCGATCGCATCGCGGATAACGTCCACCACGCTAAACAACTGACCTTCGTACCATCTAATCGTTCGCTGTAAGTAGCGATCTTCTTTAAATGGTTTCCGTCTTATCTTCCTCATATCGATCACCCATCATTAGGTCGGCTTTCTCTTGTTCGGCGGCCAGTGAGATTTCCTCATCGGTAATCGTGGCAAATAACCCTGTAACGTCCGATTGCGCCTTCAATTCCTTAAGCGCGGTTTCGAGGCTAATTAAGCCATCGGCGTAAGAATCCTTGATCGCGTTAACAAGAGAGGTTGCAAGTACCGCCTTATCGGTTTGGGTAACCTGCCACAAGCTCTTAAACTCAAAGGTCAAATCGTTTGAAGGCTTATCGCCCGATACGCTTTGATAGACGATGTTAAGAAGGCGTTTTACGGCACTACCCAACATCATGGTTTGAAGCTTCTTTACCGAATCGTAGTAATTGCGAATATCGCTTTCGCCAGTCGAGTTAAGCCCCGCAGGGGATTGCCCAAACAAGCGCACAAGTGGCACGCCTAAGCCCCCTGAAATCTGCTCGCCTAACTGCAAGAGAACTTCAGGGATACCAGTAAAGGTATAAGAGAAGGTCTGGAACTCGTCCTCGGTGTCGCCTACGGTAATGCCTTCGATGTTCTGAAACTGGCGGACGATATCCATTTGGTTCAAGAACCCCTTTCGGGCTTGCTCGTTAGTCAAGATCTGGCGCAACTGCTTAACCTTGTAATAACGTAAATAAGCCTTAGCGATTAATTGCACCGAGCCTTGTGTGGCTAGGTCAAAGCCCTTGATGTTGTTATAGATCGGCTCAAGTACACTCGCGCCCCAACCTTGATAAGCTCGGCGAATGTTGTACGGAACTTTTCGACCCTCTAAGCGGATTACACGGCTATAGTGAATCTTCTTATCGATATCGAGTTCAAGATCACTATTCACAACGTTGTAATAAATCGGTTCGCCGAAATGCTCGCCCAACTCTTGGACTGGTTCGGCTAATGAGATATCCAACTGCCAACGATCGAAAACGTACAACCCACGGAACGAGCCTTGAGGGATATAAGTAAGAGGCGTAGAGAGGTCTTGCCCATCGATCATGATCACGGCAATAGCTCCACCATAGAGGCGCGACCACTTAATAGCGTCATTAAGCTTCTCGAAAACACCGTACTCCGAAATAACGCGTTCCATCGCGTCAACGATTTCGGGGGCATCGTGCTTGATCGTAATGCCTTCGCGTGTCATATCTTCGGCGATCGTGTCCACGGCAACGCCACACAACCAAGAGGACTGATAAGCCCACTCTAATTCTTGACGGTTAAGGCTCGTAAACTGAGGGCGGTAATTTGTCGCGCTAAAGGTATTGAGCTGATCGCCCCCAATGCGCAAAAGAGGATTACTCACTCCGTCCGCCAACTTTCGCATATTGCGCGCCGTAGAGTTCGCTCGCGCCTGTTGATTTCGTCTTGTCATAGGTTAGCCATCTGTTCCCAATAAATGTTTTCGGGGTTCGTTATGTAACCGTCTAGGGCGTAACGGATTGCGTCTATACAGTGATTGTGCTTGTCGACTAAGATCGGCAACACCTCGCCCGTTACCTTATCCACCTTGTACGAATAAAGTCGGAACTCGTCCGCCGTGTGCTTACATCGCGGATCGATAATGATCTCTTCAAACGACTTCAAGTAGGCGATACCATCCTCGACCGACCCCTGCCACTTCTTGGCCGCCGATATGCCGTAGCCGTGGCGATGAGCCAAATAGCTAATCGTTTCGGGGCGCGCGCTATCCGCTTTAAGCGGCCACTTTCTCGATAGCGGTACGGTATCGAATAACGCAGGGGTTTCGTCCAACTCAACGCCCGTGCCGTAGGCTTCATACTCGATATACAACTTGCGATCGATAATGAAACAACGGACTAACGCCGTTGGGTCTGTAGCAAAGCCCCAATCCGCGCCGAAGAACAATCGATTAGCCTGTGTCCACAAGTCCTCGGGGATAGGCTCGATCTTGTACTTACCCCTAAAGACCTGCGCTTGGCTTACCGTTAATGGGAAACCCTCCCACACGTGCAAGTACTTTTCGAAGTCGTGCTGCTTGTCGTACTCCATTTCCTTACGCAACACTTCAGGGAAATACGGATTTTCCGTATAGTTCACCTTCTGCACGTAAGCGTCAGGCGGTGGCGCGTCTAAGAACTTGTTCGTTGGATCGTCAACCGTTAAGGGGTTAAACGTTAACCAAAGCTCCGAAGAGGGCTTGCGGATCGTAGGAATAAGGACGTCCCACGATTTTTGAGAAACGCTAGAGGCTTCTTCGACCCAACAAATATCAATACCCTCTTTAGATCGAATGGAGTTCTCATTGCGCAATAAGCCCGAAAAAATGAACTTACTGCCTGTTCGCTCATTCACGATCTCAGCTTCTTTAAACGTGAAATGGTCGAATAGCCCTAGCTTTTCCGCCATATCCTTTAAGATCTGATAACTAGAATCTCGAATGGAATTCTGTACCTCACGGCAACATAAAATACGAACGCACCCGTAATCTGCGATTAGCAGCAGCGCACGAGCAACAGCCCAGGACTTTCCAGAACCGCGACCGCCATAGAACACTTTGTAGCGGTGAGGCTTAAAAAGCTCTGAAAACAATTCGTTCATTTTTGTTTGCCTGAAAGTCGGTTTAACTCTGCATAAATTCCTACTAGACCCTGCGGCGCCTCGCCCTTTTGGGTTATCTCGGCTTTAAGCTCGGTTTTTTCCGTCCAACCACCTTGCGTCTTTAAGAAAAAGATTTGTGCCGTAACGTTCCCTGCCTTACATTGCTCAAAAAGAAGGTTTGACACTTGGGCAATACCTTTCGCCTTCCCCCTTTTTATAGCACCCTCAAAATCCTTAGATTCTCGTCTTCGGCTCTCTAAAGTTGAAAGTGATATTCCCAGAGCTTCGGCAATCTGTTGAAACGTTAGCCCGCGCGAGGCGAGGGTTTCTACCCTACGCAAATCTATTTGTATTTTTTGTCTAGGCATTCTTCGCTCCAGAAATCAATTACTCGGCGTCTTCGCCTTCTGGCAAAAGATATCTTTCTGGGATATCTACCTCAATTTCTCCACACCACTCTGCGGCCTTCTTTGGGTCGCCCTTTACAAACACGAGGACGTTCTGGTGTGTTTTGCACAGTTTTCTAGACCCGATAAACGGCTTCGAGCAACGAATTGCGGCCGTGGCAACTGCGTTAGCAAGTATCGCCTCGTTGTAATACTTAAGCCCTGAAGATCTAAACGCCTCAATGGTGTCCGCAACAAAGTTGTAATATCCGCCGTCCTTACTTCGGACTTCTCCAACAACAAAAACGGCAAAGCGATCTTCTTTTAGAAGTGAACACGCCTTCTTGATAATGTCGAAATAGGCTTCCTTGAACTCTGAGTATTCGAGCGTGGATAAGTCTTTGGGGTCATCGCTATAGACCTCAAGATCAGCATACGGTGGGCAAGAAAAGACCAAGTCGGCGGATACGTCTTTGCACGTTTCATTAATAAAACGGCTGTCTCCGCATATGTATGCAGGCGGATAATCATCGTCTGAACATATTTCGGACACTTGCTTTTTGTTTTCTTCGACTTGCTCTTTTCGGAGTTCGCAACCGATATACTGTCGGTTTAACTTAGAGGCAATAACTCCTCTAACGCTTCCACCTGCAAATGGGTCTAAAACCGTAGCCCCCTCGTGGGTAAACCAACGGTAGACGAGTTCACACAAAACGGGGTCAAAAATACTTGTTGTGGATAGAGAACCATACTGATCAAACTTAATTAGGTTGTCTGAAAACGTTAGATTTTCGCTTCGCCCTAGTTCGCTTTTAATGCCGTAGGTATTAAGCCAAAACCGCTTTCGTTCCACCCAATCGCCAGCTCTAGAATTTAGAATTGAAAATGGGGGAAATAAAAATTTATCGCTTAATGCTCCGTTGGTTTTTGGTCGTCCGTAGTCCCCACCCTCATCATCAGGTTCTTCTCCGTTAAAAATTTCGTCTAGCTCGATTTCAGAAAAACCGATAGTTCCTAGGTCGAAATCCACTTCCTGTAGGCTTTCCAATTCCGCTTTGAGCATTTCTTCATCCCAACCAGAATTTAATGCCAGTTTGTTGTCGGCTAAGACTAAGGCTTGTTGCTGCGCTTTAGTAAGCCCCGTTAAAACAATGGATGGAATTTCGGCAATCCCTAACTTTCGGGCTGCCATAATTCTGCCGTGCCCTGCTATTACATTATTTTTTTCGTCTACGAGAATAGGGTTAGTCCAACCGAACTCGCGAATTGAACCTGATAACTGGGCAATTTGTTCATCGCTATGCGTTCTTGCGTTTCTTACGTAGGGGATAAGGTCTTCTATGTTTTTATAGGTAACTTCGATTTTTTTGGTCATTTTTGCTGCCCGAGGTATACGGGGTCGCCCTCCATGTTGTTCGCTCCTTCCTTGCTCATCAAGGAAGCACACCCCAGCACAGACAGACAACAATGGAGAGCAACCCACAACAAAAAAGCCCGCTGATAAAATCAACGGGCTAAAAAAATTGAGGCAACATATATTTCCTGCCTATAAACAAAGTTTTCTTTTGCGTGGCCGCCGAGCCTAGACTTCAAACTTTGGCTATAGATTGATATATGATGCCTCGTACCATTACTTTCTCAATTGTTTCAGGCATGACAAACGCGCCATACGGCGCAATCATTTGTCATAAGGTCTGCTCTTATGAGAGGTAGCAATTGATACTCTCAAAACTACACACCTTTTTTGGATTTGTCAAATTTCGCCAAAAAATAATTCTTGACCCTCCAAAATACGGCTTAAGCGTTCCTTGGTGATTTTGATCGATTCGCGTCCTTGTATTGTGGATAACCCACACTGACGGCACGCCGAAGGGAAACTTACCCACCACGTGATATAGACCATCTGCAAAAGCTTAATCGCTTTCTTATCGTCAACGCGGACTGAGGGTAGGGTGCATATCGCCTTGTCTATCCTCATCGCTTCGGCTTCGTCAATTTGGGTTCTTATCGCCGTAGGTGCCGCCCGATCATCTTCGCTGCTTGATCCTTTTCCGCAGTAAAGCTTTAAGCGGTTAAGCACGATCTGAATGTCAGAAACGCCTTTACGCGTCCTATGGTCATCGTATGCCCACCGCCCCCAATTCCTTAGAAGCCGTTCGATTTCGTCCATCGGATTAATCCCACTTCGTTAAAAAGCACTCCTCGCCAAAGCGATCTGCGCCGTTGTAATAATCTGGAGCGTTGGTGAGTTGCCACATCTGAACGTACGCTAAAGAGACCGAAACCCAATAAAGAGGCAAATAAATGCGTGTAGCAGTGTATCGATACCCGAAGGCAATGACGTCAACGCTAAACGTTCCGCTCTCTTTTCTGCGCGCCTTCTGGTGGCGGTCAGCGCGCTTCTCGTATCGAAAACGAGCGTTCGGCTTTAAGGCAAAAAGGCAATGCTTACCCTCTTGCGGATAATTGCCCCCAAAGCCGTTCTCAGTGTGTTGCCATTTTTCATGGGTCGCATTAGACCCCTCGATTTCCTTGCTTTCCATCTGTTTAAGCTCCCTTCTTAATCAACTGTTTCAACCGTAACCACAACTCTAGGCGTTTCGCCGTAAAGCTTATTTGCCCGAATGTCGCACACCAAAGAATCATCGGTAAATAACGCCTTGTTCATGCCGTCCATCACCGATTTAACGAGGTTATCCAAATCGGGTTTTTTGCTATGCGCGACACCTACCGCCTCTCGTTTTTTCTTGCTACTCCATGACTGTGGGATAGGCATGTAGACCGTAATAAAGACCTTCACTGGCGAAGAAATAAGTCCTGGACTTTGTGTTTCGCTCAAGGCTTTTTCCGCTTGCCTATGAACGAGTTTTTCGTAGTCCGTTGTTTTCTTCGGCGTGTACACACTCCCAAACCGAGTAAACCTAGGACGCCCTTTAGGTACTACCGCGCCCAAAACCTCAAAAGATAAGATCACGCTTAGCCTCTCTTTTTTGGTTTCCACTCGTCATAAGGTCTGACTTTCGGGTTCGAGTACATAAGCGCAAAAAGGCGATTTCCACCCTCTTTTCTCCCTGCGTAATATTCCCGTTGTTCCTCTTCGCTATACGAGGCGATAAGGTCGTTTTGCTCGATGGTGATCACGCAAGTTTCGCGGCCGTCCGTGTAGCCCTCGACCCAACGCTTGGACTTATTAGAAATCGCGATATCGTCCTTCTCGTCCCACGGATAAATAAAATCTTTCAATGCATCACCTCAGAAAAAAGCCGCAATAACGCAAACCGCAATAACAAACCAGTGAACTATGTCGTCCGCGTCCTTGTCGCGATAGCTTGCTAATAGCAACGTGCCAGCGATTACGGCAATACCAACGCATAGTGCCGTTCGTAATCCGTCCAATTTTCACTCCTCAAAAATTAAGCCCTATAGAGGGGGCGACAAAAGCAACAAAACCCCCTCTCTAGGTCTCGTTAAAAAATCGCCTGTAGCATGGTTTAAAACACCACAGTCGCGTCCGTTATCGTTCCTTGATAAATCAGTCGAGCCTGTGTCTTAAGTCGTCTATACGAGCTTTAGCCCTCTCAACGTCTTCGAAGACTGCGGATACGTTGCTTTTCCTGTTCTCCCTCATAAATGCGCTTTTTGAGTTCATCAATAGCGGTTAGGGATACTACGCTCGATGTCTTCGCGTTCTTCTTCATCTAAATACTCCACAAGTTCCGAAAGTAAGAATTCAACGTCCCCCAAGAAGTCGAGGCTTTTCGCCTTTTCCTCGTCCGTGAGGGTATGCCCTGTATTCGTCTTTTCCGCCTTGATTTCCTTGATCGCCTCTTGAACATCGTCATAGGCAACCGCCACGTCATCGGCGTTCGGGTTATCTCCGCAGCGAATATCCTTGATCACGCATTCGCCGTACTCGGTCTTTTCGACCAAAAAGGCGAGGCATTTTTGATTGTCGGCGACCAAGGACTTAAACGCCCAAAAGTTATTAATCCGATCATCGTATTTATCCATCACAAGCCTCCTTGGTCTAAACAAAAAGTTCATCTAACGGGATAGCGTCCGCACGCTTGGTACCACGATGATCATCCCAGGTGAAGGCGAGAGGGTAGAAAAGGGTTTGTGCGCGACTTTCCAAAGCACCGCCGAAGTACTCAGAAAGCCCCTTAATCCCTAAGTTTGTGATTAAAATAGTGGGGTAACCTTTTCTAGCCCGTTCGTCTAAAAGCTCGAGCAATTGGTTACGCTCAAAGTCGCTACCTGTCGTTCTGCCGATTTCATCAACCAAGAGTAATGGGCAGTTCGATAGGTGCGCATTCAACGCGTTAGGGTCAAGGTTCGCTGCTGGACGGTAGAGGTTGAACAACGTCAACGCAGTAACGCAAAACGGCTCGAAGCCCTGCGTCTTCACCTCATTCACGATCGCGCTAGCAAGGTGCGATTTTCCTGTGCCGTACTTACCGCACATGAGAAGCCCAAGCTTTCGCTCTTCGGGCTTTTTTTCGATCATGCGCCGCTTAAAGGTGGTGGCGAATCGTTGGACGACCAAAAGGGCTTTTGCCTGTTCTTTGGTGCCGCCGACCTTGTAGTTGGCGAAGGTCTTACCCTCTTCGTATGGACTAGGCAACGGACGGTTTAAGAACTCGCTTAAACGCTTAGAGTTGGCATGAAAACGAACCATTGCGGCCAGTTCGACTTCCTTTTTTGCCTTTTCCTTTTCTTCGCGGATCTTTGCGCATTCAGGGCATTCAGCCGTAGAAACGTCCGAGCCGTTCTTAACCCAAACCTTTTGTTCGCCGTGCTGAGGGCAAACAAGGGTTTCGATGTGTTGGGTTGCCAGTCGTTCTTTACGCTCCGCGATCTGACCTTTGATAATGTTGATCTGAATTGCACGAATAGCAGGCAAGGCCGAAAAAAATCCGTCAGCGTCAATGCCTAAAGCGTGCGCCTCTTCAACTAACTCTTCCAAATCTTGAGAAGTCATAGCTATCGCTTTCGCAATCTGCGCCGTATTGGGTGCGGCCGTGGTTGTGTAGTTTAGTGTTGTCATATTTACCCTCCAGGGTTTTTAAAAAGTTAGAGGCTTTTAATAGCCAGTCGAAGTCGGCTCTCCATTCGGTTTTTTTGCCAGTAAGGAAATCTGATTCCTTAACCTTCTTGAAGAACTCCGTAAAGTGTTTAATTCCTTCCGCTTGGTTGGTTATGCCTAACCGCTTTATCTCATCGTTCCAGCGAGCCCTCATTGTTTTCTTTCGGGTTTCACTAAGACGAGTTACAGCTGGAAGCTCTGGGAGCGTTTCGTTAAACGCCTGCTTAATCATTTCGTAAGGGCATATATCGGTTGCGTTCCCTAAACCTAAATCCCCAGATACCTTATTGGTACGAGAACTATATAAGTCTGGAGTCTGGAGTCTGGAGTCTGGAGTCTGGTAATGCATTGCATTTGCATTGCTATTGCATTCGTTTTGCATTGCGTTTGCATTACTATTGCTATCCGTTTGCTCGCCATTTTGTGGGCTGTTATTTCCGCTCTCTCCCTTGTCTCCGTTATTCCATCTGGCATTCGCTGCCGCCCTTCTCTTGTCCGATTTTTCTGTGGCGTGCGCTATTTCTTTATCGCAACGCTTATGGTGATAGCAACCGTTATTTAAGGTGAAAAACGTGCTTAAAACGTAATTCAATGCATCGAGTTCATCTGGTGCATATCCATTTGCAATGCGTTTGCATTCCACTTGCATAATCGGTCGTTCTTCGCTGTAATAGCGAATTAGAAGTTCAAGGTAAATTGCCTTTTCTACCTTAGTAAGTAAGGATGTGCCAGAAAGCCAATCTCCTATGTGAAACTGAAAGAAATTCATATCTTCGCCTCACTAACTGTTAGGCCGCAAAAATGCTTGCACATCGTTTCCCAAGATGTGTTCGTTTTCGCGGAACTTTTCGCTTAAGTAAAAAACGTATCCTCGAGGGATACCGTTCTTTTTCCACTGAGAAACGGAGGACATAGAACACGAGAAGATTTCAGAAACTCGCTTCGTTCCGCCGAGGCTTTCAATTAACTTTTTAGAGGTTTCGGGGGTTAGCCGTTTTAACATACAGAACTCCAAAGAATGTTTAGTTAATTATACTTTATTTTACTTAATTTATCTAGAGTTGTACAGTAAGTCCGTTTGTTCTATGATGACTTTAGTTTTCTTAATAGCGTAAAAAGGAGAATCCGCTATGATGACTTTCCCCGATAGGATTAAAGAAGCCTTCTTATCAGCAAAAAACAAAAATCCTCGCGTTACAAAGAAGGGGTTAGCCGACTTTTGCGGAGTTAGCCAGAGCGCGGTTTCTTCTTGGTTTTCTGGTTCTAGTAAATCTATTTCGCCAGAAAATTCGCGGAAAGCAGCAGAGTATTTAATGGTTTCAGAAACTTGGCTTGTAAACGGTTTTGGAGATATTGACGGGAAAAACGTTGTCGTAGTGGACGACTCAGACCCCGATAACGACCAATACGTCGGGATTTCAGAAAGTAGGATCGCTTTCCAGGGCGGTGATGGCTTTGAGGCAGATAGTCTATTCTACGAAGAAATAGAGGAATCATCTATTGCCTACTACAAGCGTTCATTTTTTACTAAGAAGCACGTAAACCCAGATAAGTGCAAACGGTTTAGGGTAACTGGCGAATCGATGGAGCCGCTTCTTTGGGACGGCGATGTGATCTTGGTAGATTGCGCCCAAACGGAAATCCTCAGCGGTAAGGTTTACGCCTTCGCGCTAGAAGGCAAGCTACGCGTTAAAATCCTTCATCAAAAACTTACTGGCGGAATAGTCGTTAAATCCGCCAACCCCGATTATCAAGATGAAACACTAACCGATAGCGACTTAGACACGTTTAGATTAATAGGCCGCGTCATAGATAGATCTGGGGGAGATTTCCTCTAATCAGCGAGAACCACACTAGTTAGCCCGTCATTTTGACGGGCTTTTTTATTGCTTTTGATCTTGATCAAAATTTAGCAGATTTAACTCGCCACTTAACCTCATTTTACATTTCCCACTTAATTTTGCTTAATTTTTGCGGTATACTGAACATCAATGAAGTTTAGTAAAACTTACTTTATAACGCTTTGAATGAGGTTTAACCCTACATTTTTGCAAACGTAAAACCACGGCGCCGCCCCTAGTTAACTAAGGGCGAAGATCTGGATAGATACGAGCGATAACGGCTTAACGATTCCAGATAGACCGCTAAGACCCACACGTGGCAATGTGGCGAGTGCGAGAGAAGCCCCACGACCTGACGGGGCTAAGTCATAGGATACCTTTCGTGGTCTAGCTAGGGGTTGCCCTAGTCCTATGGCGAAAGGGTCAATTTAAGCCCTTGGGTAACGCTGAGGGCTTATGTGGATTCTTTCATTAACCAAAAGGAGTTTTGCAATGGAAGTATTAAACAGGGTAGAAATGGCTCTTAATGATATTCGCAGTTTAGCGAATGTTATAGAGCAAACTGGCGACGACCTAGAGTCAATGATAGACGCCCTTGACAGCATTAAGCGCTCTATGGACGGCGATGTTGAAGATGAAAAATTATCTTCCGCATTAGATAGTCTCCGCACGAAGGTTAGCAGCGCAGTTTTAGAACTTAACGACCTAGAGTTAAACCTTACTTCGCGTATCACCAAGGTTGAAAACGCTATGGGTGGCGAATACGAGGCTAACGGCGAAATCGTTATCAAGGTTTTACTGCCTGGGTACAAAAATGAATAAGCCGTTTCCCAACTTAGACTTCGTGAGGCTTGTCATGAAGGATTTAAGAAAAACGAAGTATCGCTTTCTAATCATTACCGCGTTCCTTAAGGTAGCTAGAGATCAGCTAGAGGCGCACGGCGATGAATATAAAGATAATGAGGCGTTTATGTACCTGATCAATAACCTTCGAGATTCTGACTGGAACACGGCAGAGATTCTTGAAAAAATGGGAACCCTTGACGAAAAATTGCTCTTCGTTATGGAAAACGTAGATTTCGTTGTTAACTCATCAAATTAGGTTAGAGCCCTGCCTTGTGTGGGGCTTTGCTTTACATGCTCTTTACAAAGGAGCTGGATTATGGGTATACTAGCAGTGCCGTATGAAAAAGATACGGTCGGGATTGGCATCCTGCTTCTGACGGCTCACTTCTGGGTCGCTACTTTTGCGACTTTTTTTGTGAGTAAAAGGGATTACTAATAAAGTAACCCCTTGCTGTAAGTCTTCTATGGGTAAGGCTTACAGGGCATCTTTAGATGCGCCGTTTCCGTTAGAGCGGTATGCCAACCTGTAAGCCCCCCACCATTAATTGGCATTTTTGGTGGCTGGTGTTTTTGATTTATCTAACGGAGGCTTATATGCCTAATCTATTCCTAAACTTTTCTTTTAGTGGTCTATCTATCCGAGTAGCTGGAACGCCTGAAAAACCACTATTTGTTGCCGTTGACATAGCGCGTGCCCTTGGCTATTCTCAGCCAGCCAAATCAGTCCTAGACTTAGTTTTCCCTGAAGATCTTTGTAAAGTTCTTATTTCCACCCAAGGTGGAAAGCAGAAAATGAACTGCGTCAACGAATCAGGCTTATACGCCCTCATCTTCGGCTCTAAGCTCGAAAAGGCGAAAGAGTTCAAACGCTGGGTCACCTCTGAAGTTCTGCCCTCGATCCGCAAGACAGGAAGCTACACAATGCCTTCTGACACCATCGACGTCACGCAACAGTACTTAGTACGTACCGCCGTCAGTCGACTAGCTAAGAACAGTTCTTTAGCTTATCAGCGTGTCTACCACGAGATATACGAGCGGTTTAAAGTACCGCGCTACC